>JGI24920J38491_100212_pt1 | contig 40336 bp, 25 predicted proteins | sample LinPFosmplate8_FD_38491 | JGI IMG/M metagenome (IMG submission 38491)
CGAGCTCGGTACCCGGGGATCCCACCCCGAAGTTTAATGTAATAGAGATCGTCAATTATTTGGAAACTAAATTGCGTGAAATACTTAACAAAAACGGAGATTACGATTTTGGTTCCAATTCCGATTCAGACGAGGACACAGACGATGAATTCACCCTATATGAAATAACTCCATACTACGAAGGTTTCAAAGGTGAAATCAAAGATGTAAATGATGGAAAATATGTAATCAAAGGTGTGTTTGACATTACAGATACGGACAGTATTCGCATCGACGAACTGCCCATAGGAACATGGACGGATGATTACAAGAAATTTCTCGAAGGTCTCCGTGACAAAAAGGCAAAATCGCCATTGATAAAATCGTTTAAGGATATGAGTACAGATACCGAGGTTGAATTCACGCTTAAAACCATAGACGGTAAACCGGAAAATTTGGTATCTAGTGTCGTAGAATATGATTGTAGTAACTTAGAGAAGAAGTTTAAACTCTATACGAGCAAAACCACTAATAACATGAACCTATTTAATACGGAATTTCAGCTCCGAAAGTATGATACTGTTTATGATATTATCGAGGATGATTACTTCCCTACACGGTTGGAACTCTATAGTAAGCGGAAGGCACATCAACTTAAATTGTTGAAGCGTGATTTGATCCTAATTATCAACAAGGTCAAATTCATCCGTTTGCAATGCGATGGTACGCTTGATATGAGAGGTAAGAAAAAGCAACAAGTGATAGATTTGTTGGCGGGTCACGAATTCAATGTTATCGACGGTGACAAGGAATTCAAGTATTTAAGAAACATGACCTTTGACAGTATTATCGAAGAGAACATTCAAAAATTGATACGGGAACGAGATATCTTGAAAGGTGAATTCGACCAATTAAAGGCAATCACGCCGTCAAACATGTGGCTAGGTGAATTAAGAGAGTTTCGCAAACAGTATGCTATCTATTTGAAACTGCGGATTATGCGTAGCAAACCCCAATAATATATTTAGAGAGGTGCGTATACATTTGATCAGTGATAAATTTTTTTATTCACATAGTGTATAATGGCTATCAAAACATATGGATCGAGAGCCGAAGTTTTTCATGGAAAAGCAAAGAAGACCTCCGGTGGTCTTATCAAGAAGAACCTTAAAAAGAACAAATGGGGTCGCATTGTGTCTGTGAGGCTATCCAATCTCGCCAAAAAACAAAAGCATCTTGAAAAGGCGGGATACACTGCCAAGAAAGGTAAATTCGGGTATGTTAAGACGGGTAAAGCCAAAAAAAAGACGAGAAAAAGAACCAGAAAACGTCGTCGTAAGAAAAAGAATTAATATCGACGTCAAAAATTAAATCATTTTATTCATTCGTATAATATGATTTCAAATGCTATTAAATACTTAAATACATTAAAGTTTAAAAACAACACGCCTGGATGATATAAATAGATGATAGATAAAAAGAAAAAATTTTTCGCACCATTAAATAAAAAACTCAAAGCTTTATACACGAAATATAAAGAAAACCAATATGCTATACAAAAATTAGATAGCCATTTAGACAAAGAATTGCCAAAATTAATGAAGTCGTGGAACAAGAGTAAGGTTATCATGGATAACCCAGTGGATAAACAAGTCGTATTTAACAATTTTTTCGCGTCGAGACGGGAAGTTGACCCCGGAACCCAGGAAGACAACCTTAAAACTGTCGATAGTGTCGTGATTAAAAAAGTTAAAAAAGTTAAAAAAGTTAAAAAAGCAACTAAAGCAAAAGACACTCCTGTCAAGAATAAAAAGATAAGAAAAACCAAATCTACGCGTAGCATTCGTGGAAATTCACGGGTGATTATGGCCTCGTCATCCGCAAATCAGTTACAGAGCAATATTCCAAATGCGTTGGTGTCGACAAATAGCCCGAATTCATCAACAATAAGACCTAAAACACCTGAAATGTTACAGGCAATGATTAATAAATATTATTACCTACCAACAATGAAAATATTCGTAACCTGTGAAAACAATGCTCATTACCGAATGATAAGTGAAGAAAATGTATGGTTTGACATAATGAAAAAGATAATTAGCATCGATAGAAAATATAAATTCACCAACAAGGTGAAAAAAGAAATATTTAGACAGATAAAAAACAAAACCATTCTAGATGCTACGCCGATGAGACGCACCGTTCAATTTGTTTTATACAGTTTCATGCCTATATTAAGCAATGTCATAGCAGATATAAAATATTTTTTGATCGTAATCGGAGACTCTATTCTAAACAAGACACCTTCTCACATAACCTATTATATGGTACCTGAAACTAAACCGTTTATGAGTGCCATCGTCAATGGCGCCATGTATTATTTCAAGAACTCTATACGGGTTTGCAGGGGTTTGAAGCATAAGCCCAGTGACAAGGATTGTGAACATATATGTGATTTACGTATCATAAGATTTAAACATAGTATTGTCCAACCGGAAATCTGGTCACCGTTTTTAAAATATCATTTCTTGGATTTCTTGGTGGTGTGTTGTTATTTATCGAATCTGCACAAAAGCGCAGAGCATTATCTAGATGAGATGGACAAAGATTCGCAGATTGTGAAGAAAGTGAAATTTACAACATATCACAATGGTGAAGATAATATTTTCGACCACTTTCTGTCAAGTAAAATCGTAGTATTAAACAAGCCTCATGCATCGACTAAATATAGATTGAATGACATGCTTTTTTTATGGAAACTGTATTTGATGGAAAATCATCTCCCTGATAACATTATTAAAAAGTCCATAGTAAAAAGATTAATGTATCAAAAAATCCCCAATGCAAAAAGAAAATATTTCACAAATATCGATAGTGATATGTTGAAGATGTGTAATTACTTGACTATTTTTTGGTCTGAAACAATAACATTGGTGAAAAAGCGAATTAAATTACAATCCAAATATAGCTTTGTGAATTTCGCAAAAATATTTAAAAGATGGGTTAAAAACAATTACCAAGAAGATACTGATATGCCCATAGGCATAATCGAAATGCTTATAAATCATTATCATATTGGCGATGATTTAATACACATGAAGAATAATACTATTTATGGCATATATTGTAGCGAGTGGGATAAACGCAAAGATATTAATCGTGTATTAAGGTCACATAAAGATAAAAATCCACAATTCAATATATTAAATATGAGCGGGAAACACATCGAGGAACTCTATAGGTATTATGTGAGTGATTATGTTGATGTCGGTGAGGGCGAGGAGGAAGGGGAGGGATGGGAGGAAGGTGATGGAGAAGACAGGGTGGGTCCGGCAAAGATGGGTTATGACGAATTCAAGAGTATTATAGTGGATAAAATATTGATAAGAAGAGACAAAACGGGATTGTAACATTGCTTTCAATTGGGAAATAGATTTATGTCGGTTTTATATTAAGCGATGAGCGAATTAGACTTAGATATACATAATTACAATTTGATAGACATATTGAGATTGTTTAAGTTGAATTATCATTTCGGCGAACCCGAACTCAAACAAGCATACCGCATAGCATTAAAGACGCATCCAGATAAATCCAATCTAGCCCAAGAGTATTTTATTTTTTTTATGAAAGCATACAAAATACTCGAAGAGATATATAAATTCCGTCACAAAAGTGAAATATATGAAAAAGGTCAATCTAGATATATGTCGCATCATACTGATGCGAGGGAAGACATATATTCAAAGGAACAGGAAGCACTTTTGGAAAAAATAAGAAGCAAGGGGAGTAATGATTTTAACCAATGGTTTAATGAATTATTTACGAGTGTAAAAATCGTAGATGAGGAACAGGATTCGGGATATGAAGCATGGTTTAGAGACAAAGGGGATGAGCGCGATCAGAAACGTATATCTAAATCGCAATTTGGAACTGCATTTGAACAGGAGAAGCGTCAATTACAGTCCATAGTAAAGTATCGGGGTGTAGACGACCTCTATAGTGGTGCACGAGGGGTGACACAAAGTAATTTATCTCGCGAACGAATCGATGATTATTCTTCGGACATATTTAGTAAATTAAACTACGAAGATCTTAAAAAAGCGCATACAGAAACTGTTGTGCCGGTGACGCGGCGCGATTTCGATAATCGTAAAAAATTCAATTCTTTAGAGGATTTGCAGATACAACGTGGGAAACAAAACATATCTTCGTTGTCCATGGGTCAATCACGGCAATATTTACAACAACGTCAAAATCGAGAGAATAAAATAAATACAGAGCGAGCATTCAATTTAATATCACAAGATGAAAAAATACGTCAAACTCAAGATAAGATATGGTCCAAGTTGAGATTATTATCTGATAAATAATTTTATAGTAGTATATCAATGGTAAACTATAAATTAATAATCGGGTTCATAGTATTGACCACGATGGGGGTATTATATGATAAATACAAAATCAAGGAGACACATGTGGATGAAAAACGGAATGACGAATTGATATCACGATATATATTAAATAAAGATATCGATCGAGATAAGAAAAGCAATGAGAAAAAGAAACCATATTTATGGTTACACAATAAATACGAATTGAATCAGCGCGACGGCTCTAGTTTCCGCGACCAATCTAACTTAGATTTAAATCAACCATATTTGGAACTATGTATAGAAAGTATAATACATCATTGCGGTGATTCATTCAATGTTTGTTTAATTACAGACGATAGTTTTTCACGATTACTATTTGATTGGAACATGGATTTGGATGAAATGCCCGACCCAATAAAGACACATTATCGGGATTTAGCGATGTTAAAATTGATTCACCAATATGGCGGTATGACCATACCTACGTCGACATTGGTGTTTAAAAATTTATATCCACTCTATAATCGTTCATTGGCTACAAAGGAAATGTTTTGCGGGGAATATAAAAATGAAACCGTAACGGCAGATTATGAACGTGTATTGCCATCCGCAAAGCTAGTGGGAGGTAAACGATACTCCAAAACCCTAGAGCATATTATAGGTAAGCTCGAACTTGTTCTGTCTCAAGATTACACGTCGGAATATGTAGTGGTTGGTAAAATGACACAATTATTAATGGATTGTTATATCAAGGGAAATTTAAAGATAGTCTCGGGTAGTATGATAGGTAGTCGCGATATACACAATAAGCTTATTACAATTGAGCAGTTGTTTTCGGATAAATATTTACAGTTGTCTGATTGTGTATACTGTTTATATATACCGGCGGACGAAATTCTAACACGATCGCGATATGAATGGTTTGCTCGATTGGACCAGAGACAAATATTCGAAAGTACTAATTTTATATCAAGGATACTACTAATGGCAAAAGGTGATATTATCGCGTCGACTAAAACTGATGATGTGTTCGGAGGTCTCAGTTGTCACTAAAAATCGAAAGAAAGAAAAGACTAGATTGATAATTATTCTCGTATAATAATTATCAAACACAAACACAAACGCAAACACAAAACTTTATAATCAAATACTTATCACTCTTCGTTAAACCAAATCATGGCAACCGCAGTACAAACAACCGTATCTCCACCCAAGCAACATGTCTCGGAAATGGTTTCGTCAATGGCAAAGGTTGAGACGGAATTATGCAAGGATTTGGACAAGCGCATCGAGGAAGAAATCATCGCCGCCAAAGATTGGGGTCGCCTTGGAACAGATCAGACGTACAGTCGTGAAAAATTCATAAAGCATGGCAACAAAACGCGTAAAGTCAATGGGCAGTCCGATTTGCCAAAAGCCCACACCTTCGCATTCGAAGAGGGTAAGTACGCCAAAATCCCGGGTGAACTGAGTTACAAATTGGTCAACGAAATGACCCTGAGTAACGAAGCTGAAGCGTTCTTAACGAAAATCAGCCAGGACAACAAACAGTTGTATGCAATCAATCGCTACAATATGTTGAGCCTTGTTAAGGGATCGATTGAGAAGACGATTGTGAACCACAATGTGTTCAAAAAATTTAATTTGTAAACTTGGTGGTTTTATTCCAATTGTCGCATAAGGTAAAGTAAGTAAAGTAAAGTAAAGTAAAGTAAAGGTAGGTAGTGTAAATTAATCTTAGATGTTTTTTAATGAACCAGTTTCCACACTATAACTCTATAGAGTTTGGGTGTGTATAGAAGAAGTTTCACCGATGGTGCGCGTGTTTCTAGTTACTCTTGTTGATAAAATACACCATTTCGTAGTATGATTTAATATATTTAATCTTGGAACTATATCCGATGTTATGGTATCTACACATTTGTCTGATAATGGTCATAAAGCTAGTATATGTTTGTTCTCGCTCGGCATATTTTTTCTTTGAATTGTAATAATGAGGTTTTATTGCATCTGTAAAAAGTTTAATATCGCCGCTTTGATCCGCTAATCGAAAAGACAGTTTCGTAAAAATATAACAACTGCTTATTTTCTCACAATATTTCTCTAAAATTTCAAAAATCATTGTTTTGGGAAACGGATTTTTGAAATTTTGCTGGACCATGCTGTTATAGTATAGGATTATTATATTCGTACATAGATTAAACAGAACTTAAAGAAACACCTGTTTGAGTTTTTCTTTTTGTTCAGTCGACAATTTCGGCGATTCAACCTCAAATACAATAATCATATTCCCCCAATCACCGCCCCTTTTGAAACCCCACCGTTCCTGTATAATACGGTGTTTATTCATAATGATATCACCGTCAATATTATTAATTTCATATTCCTTTCCATTTGGATGTTTAATCTTGAACCCAAATCCCACTAGTGATTCTTTAAATGAAAGTTTCTTGTGACAAATTAAATCCAATCCATTTCGTTCAAAGCAATGATTATGTTTAATTTTGATGTTTATTTCTAAATCACCATATATTTGATCAATTCGATGGCCTTTTTCTACTAATCGAATTATTTCATTATTATCAATGCCCTCATTGATTTTGATATATATTTTTTCGAGTTCTTCTCTTTTTTGATTGTTTTCTATTATCATTCTATTAATCTCAATGGGTTTTGTAGTGCCCATATATGCCTCGCGCATACTTATATGAAGTTCATAAATAATTGGTTCAGGTCGTGGTGCGATCATAATATCCCCACCTGATGTTTTAGGGGTTTTGATATTCCCGAAAATGTTATTGAATGGTGAAAAACCAAATAACCCATTATTCATAGTGTTTTCACCGGTTGATTGCGGCAGTGTATGTAACATATTGAAAATATCACCTATTTCTATTTTTTTAGCATTTGGTTTACCCAATGTGGAAAAAAGTATATTGAATAGTGGTTCTTTTTTCATCTCGCTTAAAATAGTTTTTCCAACTAGATTATTATAATCAGGTAAACTATTCACATGGTCTAAAGTATTTTGATCCGTGGTACTTGCTGATATATTACTACATGGATTACTGGACAGAACTTCATAGGCTTCGCATATGCTCCTGAAGGTGTTTGTGTCGCCACCTCGATCGGGGTGATGTTTCATGGATAGTTTACGATAAGCTTTTTTGATTTCTTCAGGCGTCGAATTAATATGTACTTTCAAAACATCATGGTAATTAATTTGGTTGTTATTGTTATGATTATAGTTATTTCTATGTTCCATTCGTATGTAATAATAGTCAACAAAAACTTAAATAGTTTTGTACGAATATACATAATGCCGACTACATTTCTAAAGAAATACCAACCGACGAGTTTTGAGGATTATGACCCAGCAGATAAAAACATCACAACATTAAAAACATTTATTATCATGGATTATTTGTTTATTTTGATAGTGGGCAATAATGGTACGGGACGAACTACATTGGTAGATGTAATTATAAACGAGTATTATGGGACGGATAAAATACCCCATAATGATGTCCTTTTCATAAATAATTTATCTGATCAGGGGATTAGATATTATCGCAGTGATGTAAAGACTTTTTGTCAAACTTCGTCGACATTACCGAATAAAAAAAAAACATTAGTAATAGATGATATTGACATTATCAATGAACAAAGCCAACAGGTATTTCGTAATTGTATAGATAAATACCATTATAACATTAATTTTATTGTCACGTGCGTGGATCTACAGAAGGTAATCCAGAATATACAATCCAGGTGCTCGATAATACGAATAAAACCATTTGATAAAACATCGTTAAGAGCATTGTACGATAAAATCATAAATGAGGAGAAAAACCTAATAATTGATGAAGATTCGGGTAATTTTCTACTAAAAATAAGTAATAATACGGTTAGAATATTGTTAAATTATCTGGAAAAAATAAAATTGTATGAAAAACCTATCACAATGTTTAATGTTAAAAATATTTGCACTAATATAAATTACAATGACTTCGATATATACACCTGTGAGTGGTATACTAATAGTAATTTGTCCGGGGCGATAGATGCAATATATAAAATACAAGAGAAGGGTTATTCTGTCATGGATATTTTGGATAGTTACGTCTCGTATGTGAAAGTGAATGAATTAATTTCAGAGAAAGTAAAATATGAAATCATTAAAAAGATATGCGAGTATATTTCAATTTTTCATCGAAAACACGAAGATGAAATTGAATTAGCCTTTTTTACGTTGGACTTGACGAATTTATTATAGAAAGGGCATGCTGCCCTTTCGGACCCTGCTATTGAACTTATCTCTCGTCCTAGATTTTCGTTTGGCGAAATCTATGACGAAATCGAATTAAATATAATCAATGCAATATAAACATATTTCATAGATAATAATTATAGTAAGATGGCATCCTTTATTTCGAACCTGAACCTAAAATTACCCTCTCCCTCTGGTATAAAAAACACAATCGTCAAAAAATTATCGCGTGCGAAGGTAGACAAGCTGTCGTGCGAATATGTCGAGTCTATGTTGAAGGATATTACGCTAAAGGATTGTGAAAAATTTATTCCTGCGATCCAATGGGGGAAAGTGGTAAAAGTGTATGATGGTGATACAATTACCATAGCTGCCTGCCTAGATGATAAATGTTACAAGTTTTCCACACGATTATTGGGTATTGACACGCCGGAAATACGAGGTAAAAGTGTGAAGGAGAAGGCGTTGGCAATTGATGCACGTGATTATTTGAAAACCATGATTTTCGGGAAAATGGTTGAATTACGTAAGGTGAGCTATGACAAATATGGTAGATTGCTTGCCAATGTATATTTCGAGAACAAAAGTATAAGTGATCTAATGATTGAGAAAAAATATGCGGTTCCATATGACGGTGGTACAAAAACACATGATTTTAGCAAATGATCTGATGACTCAGTATGATTAAAAAATAATTTGTATTTCTATATATATTAATACAAATTATTTTAGATGTTATTATTCGTCTGGGAATTCTACGGCACGTACTTCAATATCCGATGAAACTACGTAAATCGAATTGCATGTGACGACGATAAAATTATTTTCTACTTGGAAAATTCTACTTATCGGACTAGTATATTCATCCGTACCTTTCACTAAAATTTTCTCCTTATCGTCTTCACGAATACCAATGCAACATTTCTTCTCGCATGAATCGGCCCAATAATCAAATAAAACGGGTTTATCCTCTTGAATCGCACATTTGGCACAATATTGAAGCGTTGTAGCATTCGGTGTATTAATTTCATTTTCTACAGCAACTTGCGCTGAACTTTCCGTTGATGTGGATACTTCCGACGACATTTATACTAAATATCTGTTACATTTCTTTAAGTAATAATATTAAATATAAATATAAACAATGGTTGCGATGGTAATATAATGAGTGAATATAGTATTTTATCATTGACTAATTATCGTGAAAATGTGGATGAAACGGATATAAATGATATTTTAAAAAAATACATAGATTTGCAACAGGAATTTTTATTATACTTGCAGAAACATATAATTATTCAGAATCAAGATTATTACAATTTCATAATCAAACGCGGTTTAGATACGATCAAACACATTTTTAATAATTTGATCCTATACACCAAAAATATAGATTTGACCATGCATCATTGCAAGAAAGTATTCGTGTATTATATAGAATTCGTAGAGCAGATTGTTAATGAACAGCATTATTATCTACAACTCAATTCAAAGGATGCTATTTTATTTATCTACAAAAAAACTATTTTTGATATAAACAATGAACATCGGAAAAAATTCAAATTATCCATGGGTGAACAAAAGTTAATAAAAAATTTAAATATTATGCAAAATTTATTCGATGAACTATTGAAATATACGGTTGATACTGATGGTGAAAATCTTAAGTTGGGAAACGATGATTTTCTAACCAATATCACATTAATTATTAACACGTTGAACAATATTTTAAAACATCAGACGTTTGACCTTGATGAAACAACGTTCAATAAATATATCGACCCATTGGTATATTTTATTAGCTATGTTTTTGCACAAAATATAGATTGCAATAAAATACTAAGGATCATACAACAAATTAGTAAAAAAATGTTTTCTAAAAAATTATCATTGGACATTATCAATAAAAAAACCAATGATAAAAAATCAAAATTAAATCTTAAATCAATGACACCTTTAAAATACAGCAATTGGTTATATAGTTAGGTATCATTATGCGGACTACAAATATAAGTCTTAACCAATTACAATTCACTAAAGGACATCTTTTTTTTTCGTTTAATAATTATATTTTGCGTTGTATCTGGCGGTTTATTTACGGATTCGTCTGTTGACATAGATTGGTCAAATTCATTATTTACAATAGTATCGTCTCGAGGTAACTGACATATATCACAATCTACCAAAATAAATTTTTTTCGCTGTTTTTTTTTTTTTGGTTTATTTTCATTTATCTCAGTTTTTTCGGTGTAAATATGTTGGAACTCTTCTCGTAAAATGCTTTTGATAAGATCATATACCTTTTTCAATATATTTTCAGTAGTATGTCCGACTATCAATACACTGCCTGTTCGAAATATCATAAATGATATTTGAGATTCTTTCTCAGCAGAATCCGTACTAGTCTCATCTAGGAACTCAGTTGGTATTTTGTATTTACATTGAATGCCGGGGTAAGTACATGGATCATACCGTACACTAAGTGAATATTTATGTCTTAAAATATTAAATAATTTCTGTCTTTCGATTCCATAATTACATTTAAAATTCGAGTTAATCAATACGGTGTGTATATCATTTGGATTATATGATATTGTTTTACTTATATGAGGAGACAAAATTTCGACGAGCCTATTTAAAGCATAATGCAACAATACATTATCTTTAACCCCGGGTATTTCCAACTTACCCGTATTAAATACTTTGATATGAAGTTCCTTGAATGCACCTTTGTATTTCAAACGCACCAGAAGCACAAAGCAATTATAAAATGCACTTTTTTTCTTTTTTTTGGCGACAAGTATATCCTTGTTTGACATGCCTATCGAGACTTTGCGCACATCATAATATTTGGATTTTTTGATACCCGTTAAATTATCGGTACTAGCCACCAATACATTGCATTCACATGGACCTTCTACTTGGTCTATTTTTTCCATCAAATCATCGTATTCCTCAACGTTCTTCGAGTTGATTTTCATATCCTTTTTTATCACGCCTTCTTCGGGCTTATAATATGTTAGAACAGGTATTTTCCAGAAAATATCATACAAATCAATATCCGATGATAAATACGCAATAATTGTTTTTGTCGATATATAAAGAGGTGTAAATTCGGGATTAATCGAGGATTTTTCACATTGAATATCAGGTGTTGCTTCAGGCAATGATGAAGTCATGGCATCCTGATTTACTAGATTTGAGGCATTTGTTGGACCGTTGTCTGAATCACAGTATTTTTTCCATTCCTCGTCGAGGTTTGTGTTGAAATCATTGTTTAAATCGCCACATATATTATTCATCGTACTATTTAAAGTTTCCATTCTTACTTAAACAATGGATCTTTTCTTTAAATAGTATTTTCAATTTATATATCTCAACATATCTCGTTCCAAAACCCACTCGCATATAAAAACAAGATACTCTACTGTGCTTTGACATTTTGTACAATCGTATTTATTTTGTACATTGAATATTATTCTTTAGCAATATATAAATGGAATTTAATGGCATGGAAAATAGGTCCCCTTTGCAATCAATTATACCCAATGCCAATAATTGTCCGCCCCATCGAGGTAAAAAAATAAACCATAGTAACAAAAAAATTGATGCAAACCATGCGTTAATAGATATATTCAACGAATATGATCTAAAACGAAATCAGCATTTCCCCGATGAAAAATCACCTAATTTATTTATGACCAAGCTTAATTTACGTCTCAGAATATACTACAACAATTGTATTAACATAAACAAACTAAATCAGTGAGGTGTAGATTTTAATGAAATAAACATCAACATATTGATACAAAAACATCTCGTTGTCTAAATTGCGAATTATGTTTTTAAAAATAGTTAAAATATCACTTCTCCTCCCATATTCTTTTGTCTTAACTTCATAAAAAATAAATTTTTTAATGAAGTGGTTTTTTTTCAACCCCACCTTTTTGCTTAGTGTATTTAATTTTTCAATTGACTTTTTATTTATTTTAATATAGCTAATAAATTTTTCAAAAATCTCTGCGGTTACAATCTTATTATTTATCTCCAAGTTATTATTATTGTATTGTAAGTAATTTATCATGCTTCTGATATCCGAATCATATTGATGTTGTATTTTCAATAAACTACCCTTTTTATACTTAATTTTTTCATTGAAACATATAACTTTCAAAAACTCCACTATATTATCTTCGGGAAGTTTATTAAATTTCAACCTAACGAATTCATTTTGCAAAGAAGTATCGATTTTACTAATGTAATTGCATATCAAACAAAAACATACATTTTGATTATACCTTTGTATTAGATATCTTAGTGCATATTGTGCATTTTTTGTCATGAAATCCACTTCGTCCAATATTACAAATTTTTTACCTGCTCCAAACAGTGATTTAGTATTTACAAATTTATTAATTTGGTTCCTAATAATTTCAATTCCACGCTCATCAGAAGCATTCAAGTGAATAATTAAATCTTTTCTTCGACCGCCGCGGCTTAGCTGATACTTCACTATTAAATTAATTATCGTGGTTGTTTTACCTGTTCCCGGGGGACCATAAAACATAATATTGGGGAAATGATTTCGATTGATAACATTGGTCAGAATAGTATAATTAATTTCACTTAAAACGATGTCGTCGAAATTTTGCGGACGATATTTTTCAACCCATGGTATAAATTTTTTTTTAGTATTTGTATACTTTGTAATTCTGTTTACGTGGTTATCATTCATATTGTAACCAATGTAGGTATTTTTAAACTAAAATATGACTAAGAAAAGAATATTAAGATTAACTCTTTATTGTGAATATATGTCAACGTTAAAAGAACCCGGATATTTATTTCTCATCATGGGTCCAATGTTTTCCGGTAAAACCAGTTTGCTCATTGAAAAACATAACGGTGCTCGACAAGTCGGTTTAAATTGCTGTGTTGTAAATTATGTGGGTGACACCAGATATGGCGAAAATATTATAGCCACTCACGATGGGAACTCTATAGGGGCTGTGTGTGTGGCGGAACTGAGGGCGATCCCCAATTTGAAGGCGGTGATTGCGCGATGCGATTGTTTTTTTATTGATGAGGCACAATTTTTTCCTGATTTGGTTGAGTTTGTGGTGGAGTTGGTGGATGTACATGGAAAAGACGTTACGGTGTGTGGGCTTAATGGGGATCACAAAAAGGGGGTATTTGGGGATATTGTGAAATTAATTCCCCATTGTGACGGGATTGATTTTATAACTGGGGGGTGTAATAATTGCGGGAGTGTAGAAAATGGTGGGTGTAATAGTGTTTTCAGCAAAAGATTGACGGGCGAGGGGGGTCAAAAATTAATTGGGTCGGATAACTACATATCGGTATGTAGAAAATGTTATTTGAATAACTAAAATGTTATTTGAATAACTAAAATGTTATTTGAATAACTAAAATGTTATTTGAATAACTAAAACGATTTAAATTAATAGTTACGATTAACAACCATAAATGGGTAGAAAGAAAAATGTAGACAAAGAAACCGAAACGCAACAATCGACCAATACTGATACTAAGACCAATACTAAGACCAATACTAAGACCAATACTAAGACTAATACTAATATTAAGACTAAGACCAATACTAAGACCAATACTAAGGCAGCTAAGGCAGCTAAGGCAAAAGCAACTAAGGCAGCTAAGGCAGCTAAGGCAAAAGCAACCAAGGCAGTCAAGGCAGCTAAGGCAAAAGCAACCAAGGCAGCTAAGGCAGCCAAGGCAAAAGCAACAAAGGCAGCTAAGGCAACAAAGGCAGCTAAGGCAAAAGCAGCAAAGGCAGCTAAGGCAGCTAAGGATACATCAGAAATAAAAAAACCAAAAAAAAGGGGGAGGAAACCTAAATTAAAGAAACCCAATGAAGTGGAAAAAATAAAAAAGAAAAGGGGGAGAAAACCCAAAGGGGGGCAAATTATATTAAAGGAGGATGTAAGTAATTACGTCGATGAGAAAAAAAACAACAATATTATTTTACACCTGAAATGTAAATCTAAACAACAAAATGAATCGTCAATGGATGGTTTACGAGATTACAATGTATATGATATCAAACCAATGAATGAAAATGAACCTTCTGATCAATTATTGAATATGTCATCGTTCAATTATTCATTTTTAACCGATAAAAATGAAAGAGAAGGGGCATCAGATAAACCAATGAACAATTACTTAAATGATAGTGATATAATGCAAAATAAATATATCCATAATATCATTGTTACGAACAATCACGAAACTTATGACGGTGCGCTGGTTTCGAAAGAATGTAATAAAGCACAAAATGAAAATAAAGCATGTATCAAAAAGACATGGTACAAATTAAATGAACTAAAAAAAAAAATGCATAATAATAATATTGTTGATAAACGCGTTGCATGTTTTCACTGCACATATCCTTTTACTAACCCCAATATCCATATACCAAAACAAATTAGAAATGGCCTATATGAGGTTTATGGGTGTTATTGTTCACCCGAATGCGCCGTTGCCGATTTAAAAAGACAATTATTGGATTCGTCGGAAAGAAGCGAAAGATATTCATTAATGAACATGATGTATAAAAATATTTACAATTATGAAAAAAATATCAAACCTGCGCCGGATCCATATTATACACTTGATAAATATTGTGGCAATTTAACCATTGAAGAATATCGATCATTATTGCATAATGATAATATGATAATTGTAACTGATAAACCACTGGCAAAAAAATACCCCGAAGTATATGAAGAAAATAACACTATACCCAATATCAACCACAATAATTTACTATACAAAAAGGCTGCTTCTCAATTGAGATTACAACGAAATAAAAAAATACAATCGAAATCTAATATAATTACGAATACATTCAATCAATAATGGGGTAGATGAACGATTATCCATACAGAACTCTATAGGTTTGGTGGGTGTTATTGGTTAGCGGCGATATCGGATTGTCGTCGCGTGTATCCTTCGTTAATATCATCCATGTAGTTACGTATTTCATTATAAATCTTTTGATTGGTAGACACCTGTACCTCGGGGAGCTTGGTTTGAGACGCAGGTTTCATATATTCGCGAATAACCGCCATTATATCATTATTATGTGTCGCGAGTTTATCTCGAATGGTTGCGTCATCATAATTGGTTTGTCCTCGAATAATGGCAATGTTTTCATCCATTTCACATGCTTTTATAGTATCGTTTAATTCCACGACATGATTGCCTTCTACACTGGTGTTGCCGGAAGTATCGACTGAGTCAATTTGTTTAATTGGTTGGTGCAGTGTAGTTTTAATACTCATATCAGTTGGTTTCGCATCATTCATTGGTAATTAATGAGCATTGTTTTTAAATAAAGAAAATTAAAAAACATATTAAAAGAATAGATGGATGCTATTATAATGAATTCTTCTGAAACCATGTTTTCAAAGAGAGATATAGATATGACAAAGGAAAATATTCTCGGCGCCATTGCCAAAGTTTTAGATACGCATTTTTCATCTATAAATGATATAGTGGTGGAAAACCAAAATTATGAGAAAATTAAAAGTTTGATTGTCAATATACCATTTGTTAAAAATATGACCCGTGAATTAGCAGAGTCTCGTATTATAATTAATCAGTTGAAGAGGGAACTCGATGTGAAAGAATGTGCGGATGAATGTAATCCGAATCAAATAAAATTAGTGGTCAAAGAGGTAGAAAATAATCGACAAAAGGAGTTGAGCATTGACGATATTCGCCAAATCGATGAATTTACAAAAACACAGGATCAATCATCAACTACTTATAACTTTATAGGTGGTGAAGGGGACCGGGGTTTAGAGGAAGCCATGCATATCAAGGTAGAACCGTATATAAATCGTAACGCGTGCTATTCTCCCGTTAATTGGTGGAATAATATGGCAAATGAAACCGGTGATGATGAAGATTTAAGAGTAGTTAACAATGAGAAAGAGAATCACAGGTATGATAACAAGTATCATGACGTATATGACTTTAATGGAGATGTTTTGGAGAGAATTTACGATGTTAAAGATGCAGAAGAGAAGGATGAAGAGGTAGAAGAGGCAGTAGAAGAGGAGGAAGAGGCAGTAGAAGAAGCAGTAGAAGAGGAGGAAGAGGCAGTAGAAGAAGCAGTAGAAGAGGAGGGGGAAGAAGAGGAGGAAGAGACAGAAGAGGCAGTAGAAGTTGAGGAAGGTGAAGAAGTTGGGGGAGAGGCAGTAGAAGTTGAGGAAGGTGAAGAAGTTGGGGGAGAGGCAGTAGAAGTTGAGGAAGGTGAAGAAGTTGGGGGAGAGGCAGTAGAAGTTGGGGGAGAGGCAGTAGAAGAGGAGGAGGAGGAGGAAGAGACAGAAGAGGCAGTAGAAGAGGAAGAGGAAGATGGGGAGGAAGTAGAAGAAGATGGCGAGGAGGAAGTAGAAGAAGTTGAGGAAGATGTTGAGGAAGATGGGCAGGAGGAAGATGGGGAAGAAGTTGAGGAAGATGGGGAAGAAGATGGGGAAGAAGATGGCGAGGAGGAAGTAGAAGAAATTGAAATCAATGGTAAAACATATTATACCGATAACCCATTAAATGGAAATTTATATGATTGTGATGCGGATGGAGAATGCTCGGAAGATCCGATAGGTAGTTTAGTTAAAGGTAATGCATTTATTTTTTCTGAATAATTCATATAAATGTTATCTCAATAGTTTTTTCCTTATTAATATATAATGGCAACCATTACATCATTATGTCCCCAGGCATTAATATTTGTATTATTCGCAATGACGCACATCGTTTTAGACACCATGAAAGGATATTATAACGAAGCGTTTATTAAAATATGGGTTTCCTTGATTTATACATTAATATTAAATTTATTATGTAGTAGAGGTTTAGGGACAATCGCATGGTTTTTAGTATTATTACCATTTATCTTTATGACAGCTATAGTAGCCATGATAATTTTTAGTTTTGGACTGAGTGAAAATGGCGAGGAATTAAGTATATTTGATAGGAGTAATAATCGACAAATGCGATCTATTCCAAACATTATACCCGGTGCATCCGTTGCAGTCAAAAATGCAATCCGAAAAAAAAATGCAGAGGGGGATACATCTGATAAATCTAACGCATGGGATAAATTATTAGTATTGCTTGAAGACCCGACGCAAAGTACCGATGGGGTTGAAACCACGGGTAGTACGCCAATCGGAGCGGGCAGTAGTAGTAGTAGTAGTAGTAGTAGTAGTGGCGGAGATTGCGTTGGATCATGGACACCTTGGAAATGTAATAGCGATCAAATCAAAAAAACGCGCACATATAAAATAACTCGTGCCAAAACCGGACAAGGTGCCTCATGTGATGCTGTTGATGGCGCTATCGAGGTGTCCGACTGTCCCGCGTATTGTAATAGTGGGAAATGGGAAATGAGGCCTGAGTGTGTCACTACATTACCAGAAGCGGGTCCCGAAACCTGGAAGAATCCCAAAGCAATATATGATTATAAACTTCCTCTAAATAGTGGAGGAGAAGTATCTTTGGTGGATAAAGCTACATGTTTTTCCTTCTCACCCAGAGTCAGCGAGTGTACAAAAGTCGCGCTGGACCTCAAACCTGGACTTCTTCGAGGTCCCGGGCAAGCTATGGAAATACTACCAGACGATTCGCTCGAGGCGAAAACTACCCCGGGCTGTACCAGTGCAGGAGCCGGATGTACCTACGTATGGGAGAAGATCAAAAATGACGTTCCCGTAAAAATTGATGAAACAGCTCGAATATACAAAGTCAAGCTAGATGATGTGGGTCATAACATACGCGTTACCGTTTCATTTTCCGATGGGCAATATGATCTCATCCCGAAAGCCACACACACGACAATAAAAAAGGTAATAGCAAATACATATGTAGGAGACCAAGGAGGAGTAGGAGACCAAGGAGGAGGAGACCAAGGAGTAGGAGACCAAGACCAAGGAGGAGGAGACCAAGGAGGAGGAGTAGGAGACCAAGGAGGAGGAATAGGAGACGGAGACCAAGGAGGAATAGGAGGCCAAGGAGGAGGAGTAGGAGGAGTAGGAGGAGGAATAGGAGACGGAGACCAAGGAGGAATAGGAGGCCAAGGAGGAGGAATAGGAGACGGAGACCAAGGAGGAATAGGAGGCCAAGGAGGAGGAATAGGAGGCCAAGGAGGAGGCCAAGGAGGAGGAATAGGAGGCCTCCCCGCCTGCAACTCTAAAGCCTATATTGGAGAATGTGGTCAACTGACATTAGGGGATTGTCAGAATTTGGAGGATGGAGCAAGAAAGCTAGCGGAGGAAGCATGTCCCGCATGCGGTAAGTGTAAGGACTCTTGAATAACTATTTCGAATATATATTAAAATCTAACTAAATTAATATATAACAAATGAACATTTATACGGGATATTTACTCTATATGTTGACAGGTATGTCAGTGAGTATGGGTGCATATATTTATTACAATTACCCGATGTTTTCGATGATTAAGAACAATATATATGGATTTTTTTATCCAAGTATAACGACGGTTTTTTTCACTAAATTAAAAGTAGATGAAATTACGGATGACATAAATGAGGACAGTCATGATAATCTTAAAAAGGAGAAAGTGGTCCACAAACCTATTGCGGCACTTAAAAAATCTAAAAATAAGAGGAAAATGGAGGACACATCATTGGCAAAAACCAGCAACAAAGATAAAACCACGGTATCGTTTAAAATCAGAGAGATACCATATCAATGTATTTATTTTGATACAACATCGCGTGAAACCACGATAGTTCCAATACCAAAAATATTCGACATCAGAGCAATGATAGAGAGGGATACTGTATCATTAGCATTTATCAAAAAAAACATCCAAGGTAAAGAACGATATTTGCGCGTTAAAGAACTCGGACATATTAAAGAATATGATACATTTTCAGATATATCTTTTTGTGTTGTAGACCCCCCTTTTTTACAAATCGAAATTGAACATGGCGATGAAAAAATGAATATTCATTATGATATGGACAAATTTTATTTGCATGGAAATTGTATTCTAGATTATGATTTCTTACAATGGTATATGAAATACTGGTATTCAATTAATATAGACAACGATGATAAATACTATATACGACTCATCGATAAAAATGTAAAAATTATATCGATAACAAAAAATCATAAAATAAACATTGGGGAAAATGGATATAAAATCGAAAATATTTAACTTAATGAATCGAATATCATTAACGATATTGTCGACCAAAATACAAATAATAATAATATTGGTTGTGGTATAGTGCGGTTATTAAATAAACTTACTATATTCATTTAAAAAAAAAACATATACCTATATAAATGGAACTCGAACAAAGCCTGGACGGTTGGTCAATTCAAACCAAAAAGGGTAAAAAGTCCGCAAAACCGAAGGCGTCATTGTCAGATCGTAAAAAACAATGTGATAATATCAAGGCATCTGATGACCACCTGTTGCAGAGGAAGTGGGTATTATGGGCACATTTGCCACATGATACTAATTGGACCGTTCATAGTTACAAGAAAATTATGACCATCACCACTTTAGAGCAATTGATTGCTTTGTATCGAGTAATTCCAGAAAAAATGGTAAAAAACTGCATGTTATTCTTAATGCAAGAAAAAATAAATCCCATATGGGAGGATCCAAGGAATAAAAACGGCGGGTGTTTCTCCTTCAAAATTCCGAATAAAAATGTGCATAGTGTTTGGAAACAAACCAGTTATAGTGTTTTAGGGGAATGCATTTCCAATGATCCTAAATTTTTGAAAAACGTGAATGGCATAACTATCTCACCCAAGAAATCATTTTGTATTTTGAAGATTTGGATGACAAATTTACAGTGTCAAAATCCCCGCAAAATAAACCCCGTAAAAGGTTTGAGCATCGGTGGATGTTTGTTCAAAAAACACAAACCTGAATATTAAGAAGAATATTTTATATTTTATTAAATGTATAAAATATACATGTACTTGATACAAGAAGTAAAATTACCAGATATTGGAGGTTATTTAAATTCCGGAACATCCATTTTTTATTTGGATGATTCGAAGGTTGCATCCTATTATTCAACGAATGTAAATAAATTAGTTTTTATTTTTGATACAAAAGAACATTTGATTTACGATAATGATGACGAAGATGGCGAATTGGAATTGGATACGATATTCAGTAAATATTTATTAGCCAATATAGTAAATGTATTGGATACCATGGTAGCCGCCGACAATTCTGTCGATATACAAACCATCGATCTCATATCATGTAATTTCGAGCATCATGAACTATTAAAAACAACATTAAACGAACTGAAAGACGGATTAAGTGGTGTTACCGCGGATAATTATATTAACCAAAACTGTGTTATACGATACAGTTTGGACGAGAATGCCTCGCGACATGATTACCAATGCGTATTGAAATACTCAACCGATGGTTCTGAAACTACACGTCTGACCTATGACGAGGGTAATGTAACGAATGATCATTTTGTTTTTTGGAATGAATACTTAAATAATGGATACAAGCTCCCGGGGTCTAATAACAGAGATTATAGTATCGTACAATCGAGTAGATATTTATATGGGAATGGAAATCTAAAGAGTTTAATTCATTCGCAACTTATGAATATCGCCGACAAAATTCGATATGACAAATATGATGTGGGAAACACAGATGTTTTCGCAAATTGTAATTATGCAAAGGTAGATGGAGAAGATGTTCTTTTTCTGGCACCATTTAAGTCGCCTTACTTTCATATTATTCGACCTCATGTGATCAACGACGATAATACTATGGATTGGCAAACCTATAAAATTAATCATAGATCGATTTTAAATATTTCTCAAACGCTCACAGGTGCGGACGAAATCAAAAATTATTATCTGACCGCAATAGAGGATCATAACAACGCACATCTCGTAACAGGCATGGATCTAGAAAACGGTGTCTTTAATGATTTTGATATCGATGAAGATACATTGGAAGACATATACAATGGGTATATCGCGGATGCTGGGAATGATACCAAAGTTGCATTATTTAATTATTTACGGTTTCCTTGTTTGAATAAAACATTTGAAAATTTTTTTACAAACACGTCATTATTGAAAATTTTAGTAGATGGATCATTATCATTCTCTATGAAAAAAATATACAATGAATACTGTTCAAACATTATTTATAGTAATCACAGTTTATGGTTATTGCCAACGCGAAGTGATCAACACGACAATTTGGGGGTATCAAATGGATTTTTTATCAACACATTGCCTTATTCTTTACAAAGTAATTCCCATGCTACAGATTTAGACAATGGGGGTATCGGGCCAATGATTAATAAATTGCCCAAAACGTTCGTTATCAGTGGATTTCCTGAATTGAAACGGTTTGGTTTAAAAGTAGGTGACAATATAATTAATGTCAATGGTCGTTATTGTGAGATGTTAAATTTCGATATCCCCAAAATGATTTATCGTAATGATACGACGTGGGATTCCGTGAATTATGTTGAAATTCACCGCGATGATAGTTTGAACTATTTCAATGATGATAAATATCATCCCGATTCATATGATTTTAGCGATGATTTAAATTTAAATACACTAACACTCGAGCAACAAGAAACTATGAAGAAAAAAATAGGAATTAGAACAACAAATGTTTTTTACATGGATGTAAAAAAACCGGGTACACAAATCGGCGAAACCATGCGTATTTATTTGTTGAGACGCATCAAATATCGACCTTTTCAGACACTGAGATATCCATCTTTAACATATCCGGACACAGGTGCTAATTTTAAAATGGCCCACTTCTATGAAGGAGGCGCAACTATAAATCCAGACGACGGCACTATTTATCCATTGTATAATTATAAAACCAATACTGATACGATTAATTCATTCTACACACCGGCGGTACAGCAAATAAACCCTGATCTTACTCTTAGTCTATACAAAAATACAGTAACTGTTGCTGAAGGGATGACGCAGGTTGATATTGATAACTGGATAAGTCTTGGATATAATGATTCTTTACCTTTCGTGGCAGCGGAGTTTAATACACTACATAGTACAACCCCCAACTTGGACAATATGTTTTATCATAATATTTTACAAACGAATATTGCATACAGACCTTATTCGGTATTTTGGACATTTACTACAGAATTCGATTTTAAAAGTGACGTTAATAATAAAAACATAGATACGGCACGTATTCCATTATCCGCAAAATTTAAAAAATATGACAATGAAACAATCATTAATGATAATGCATTCGCTTACATATTTATGGACATGTCAACAAAGGTTACATATGGTTTAGATGACGATGAAAATGAATTGGGAATAGAAATAAACCCCAATATTACTAATATAAAAAATGAACTTGAAAGCGGGCATTACTATTTTAAACATGATGGTGGAGAACAATATACTAAAGATACAAATCCACCATCAGACTATGATGATAATTTCCTCATCAATAGATGGGAAGAATTTTTCTTTGACAGATACCGGTATTTATATAGGAATAATTTAAATTTCAATAATAATAGATCAATGTTGGAAATGGTAAATCACATATCCATCGAAGGTCTTATACATGAACAAATGGATATATCAAACAATCTCCCGGGTTTCATTGCAGATAAAAGTTCTATTAAAGAGGACAAATATGATGATGACGAAATAAAAATAAATTATATTGATAAAGGTATTGCAAAATATATTACGAGTATTACCATCGGTGATAAAACATATACAATAGATGATGAAGGTACCGCTCGTTATATTGACGTAAATGGCACTGAAGAAATATACGAATCCGACGGTTATTTTGCGGATCGCGTAGGACATGATGTATCTTATAACTATACTAATACAGCAAATCTAATCGGTGACTCAGTAAAAATGTTTAATCATGCGAATTATACAGACAAATTAATTTTGAATGAGCTTAGAGTTTATAATGCTGAACGTTCAGCATTCGATACTGTAAATTCTCTGACGTTAAACGAATTTACAGATAAACCAACCAAAGTGTTTTGTAGATTGAATGGTTATTTTCGCTGTACAAGATCGAACTCTAATCAATTTAGTTTGTATAAACTAAAATTACATGGTGATGGAGAAATAGATGTATTAAATGTCGATATAGATGACTTGGCTACCATTGATAAAAAATATTTTGAAGATGTGGGAGATAATGATACTCCTTTTGATCCCACTAATTTAACGGATACTATTTACAATCGTAAAGTTACCAAAATAGATGATAGTGGAGTGGATGCATTCAATATTCTGGTAGACATTGATAACGAAGATTACTACCGGCGCAATATTACCGAAGATGACGAAATATTACACTATGGCATCATTGATAATCGGCGATCCATGGACTCACTGATCGAAATTCTAAAAGCAAACAGTCAACTGACTGAAGCAAATAAGTTCTTTAATTCTGACCCAGACGATATATTACACCAACACCAATATAAATTCTTAAAAAATCGCGTGTATGCCATACCGGGTAACCCGACATATGCAACAATATATGAATTCAACGACGAATATGATACAAATGACAAAAACAGCGATTCAACTAGATCCAACGATTATATGAAAGTGTATTATGATTTTCCGGCACATTCAACCTTAACAAACCCTTTAAATAACGTCAGTGGTCCCATATATACATCTTGGACAGATATATCTGACAATATCAATCCCAGCGGTACGCCTGAAGAAAACAAATACAAATCTTTTTGCGGCACATGTTTCTTTACAAGTGAATCCCATGTAGTAACATATATCCCATATCGTTCGACACAGATTGTCTTTCAAATTAGATCAGTACACCTAAAAAATGACCCTTTGTTCGAATCATTGGGCCAAGGCGACGACCAATACAAACTCGGGGACACTATATACAAATATATCGACCTTAACGATATTGCCCCTGATACAAACGCTGGTAATAAATACAAATGCGCCGAGAATCTCCAGGTACTCAATGGTGATGGAGACCTATGGGATATTACATATGCCATTCCCGATGAGCACAAACAAATCCTCAAAATCAAGAAAAAGATCGGGACATTGGTGGATGGGGTACTAAATTATGTGAATTATTATACTGATAACAACGAAGATGGTACGGAAAATACAATCCCAAATGATACAACTATCACATACATTAATTTGCCCGAAGATTTAATGGATATATCAGGGAATGCTGAAAAATGGACTACTTGTGTCGTCGATGTCAAAAACCAGCAAATCGTCGCCACGCCCAAGAAAGCGGGGAAAATCCTAATCATCAGTGTAGATAACTCCGGCAATGAAGTGGTGGAAACACGCGAAATCCGCAATCACCATCGCCCTGAAATCGGCGTATATGATAGCGAAACAGATATTGGATCGGCATACATACATACAGACATTTCAAATAATTGGTCATGTTCCGAGATCGACTCATCCGGTAATATATATGCCTTACCCTCCGATGGTAAATTCGCACTAATAACTACTGCTGTACCCCCCGACGCCAACTTCACCGACATTTCCAATGTATATCACCCATTGGGTACAGAAAAACACATTTACGATTTAATCGATAAGGACAATTCGGGCAACGCATATAAACCCACCGTGGAAAACTATTCATACTCATCCTCACACGCAGTATTTATAGACAAGCGCGGGCACCTGCGTCTCATCGCCGACAATAAATACAATGAATTGGGCGTACGTTATGACCCTATTCCCCTGGACCAACAAATCGCATACCCATTTTTAATCCACGAATTAAAAGATTATAGCTTCGAAATGGTAAGCACCGCCTATCAAAAAACCATCGCCATATGCGATGACGGCAAAACACATGTATTCGGCACTTTCTCCCGACAAAACGCCAACGCAAACGAAGAATTCAACACACTCTATAATTCACAAAAGTACACTCATTTCGCCAATTATTCGGCCTTCGGTTACCCCACATATCTTATAAATATAGATAAAGGGGTATGGCCAACTTACGAACCAATAAATGCAAAATGTTGTGCTATCAGTAATACACATTTCGCCGTACTCGATGCCAGTAAAAACGTCTATGTCAAATACTACAATGACCTCAGTAATAACAACGTGAATCTACACAAACTAACAAATACAAACAAGGTTGATGAAGAAGGTATTGATATTTCCGGTCGAGCACATGCCATAGCTTGCGGCGACACCACCACATACATCCTCTGCGAAAACAATAAGGTTTTTGCAATACCTATAGAGTTAGTGAATGGAAATAATTTAATCCTAGACGATAGTCGATACAATAATATTTCTTCCATTGTACCTATACCATTAAACACAGATGCAGTCGAGGGAAATATCATTACCCTAGATGTCCAGCATGACGATTGTATTATCCTCGATGAATACGGAAAATATTATCGTAGTAAATTATACCAAAATACCGGTGCTTTGGATTTAAGTTTCGTAAATAAAATGGGAGACCTTGATGATATATCGAACCAGGACGCAACGAACGATTATGATAAAGGATTTGTATCGATATCTATGGATGACGCAAGTATGCAATTAATTACCAACAAAGATCAAAAATTGTATTCGGTTGTATATGATGCTCCAGTAGCAGAACGAATTGTGGGACCGGAAATCGCCGAGAATCTAATAGATACGTATGATATCCTACCAGAGAATACGGTTAGAACTCCATATGTAGTGTTGCCCCATTTAAGAGACCATAATTATATTTACCAAAGATTTAAGTCGGTGGATTGGGATACATTGGCGGCGGATGATGTGATGGTGACTTCTCTGATAAAATTGTCGTCTGATAACGCGTTTACACATATTCGCAGTTGTGATGTTGATAAGATTGTAAATTATACGAATCCCGAATTAAGAATGTTTCATAATGATTATGATTATATTGAACAACATTTTCAAGGAACAGTATATATCGAAGGTGTGTATGACAAAATAGTGATAGAAAATGAAATACATCAAAATGAAATTGAACAATATGGGGAGAAGAGTAATCATTTCATATTGGAAAATGAAATAAACAGTATCAAAACACCACCGAACAATACCATCGATAAGTATGAATTTCATATCACAGCAGAGCCCGCGCTCCTTCCGGTACCCATATTGTATCGTATAGTTAATGACGAATTGGTGGATACCGGTGTCACAGACATCGAAGTGTATAAACATGATGCGGATGCCGGGATCGATAGTGATGAATACAAAGATTTTTTCAATCATAGTATTCTATCATTGACAACTACAGAAGCCGATATATTGAAAAAACGAGCTTTTCGAAATAAAGAACACCAAGAAAAATTGGAAACGGCCAGATTTGAAAATCATTTCGATATATCTCTTCAAGATAATATCGACACCATCGTTGAAAAAATAAATGATTTAGCTACCCAGAACTCTATAGTGTTGGGAGAGAGGGGAGAGGATATTCTGTACAATGATTTTGAGCTATCTGCGTTCGCGGGGATCACAGTTGTTTGTAAGGACAGCGCTGACACCGACTTGCCGCTGAACACACTGGATGCGAATTATGAGACTGATAAGGTGGTGTTGGTATCGGATGAACAGCGGCCGGGACAAATCAATATGTTGCGGATGACAGGGTGGTCACATGATAAGTTAACTGAAGGGGACGGTCAAAACTATTCATTGGCGTTTGATGTGTTGGGAAGTTTAGAAGCTCGTACACACGTGGCTGATCTTGGTATGACACATTTCGACGTATCAATGGTTGGGTTAAATGAGGACGATGCTATATTAGAATCGGTAGGTAATTCGTTGTCCGAGGGTCAGACGAATATTGGTTTGAACGATTTTATAGTACAAACCTCTCCAACCTCTGAACAAGAACTTGAACCGAAAATATATACAATTAGTGTGAGATATTACAAACCGGCCGTGGGGGGGGATGAGAGAGAAGAAACACAATGGTATCTTTACAAGAGATTGAATTTGATTTATTTGTACAGTCAGGAAATAAAACCGCCGGCAAATATTTCAGAAAATACCATATCAATCAACGATACCAATCAGTTTGTGAGTTCATACATGAACTCCATGGGTCAGATTGTATTGCAACCTCACGCGTTGCCGGGAAGACCTGTAACTTTATATTCGTCGGAATTATTATCATCGGGTACCACAATATTCGAATTAATAAACAATGCCTCGGATGAGGATAGAGATAATGTCAGTGTCGACGTAAATTACGATTTTCTGTCACAATACACTTATTATTTTGAATTCAATACGTCAATAACTAACCTCAGTGTATATGCACTTGTTACAAGTAAAGATTCGGACAAATACAATAACAAAGCACTATCTATGTCAAGTGCGGACGAAACGTTCGATAACATTAACATACTCCCCAAAACTTTCATTGAAAACCATATACCTCATAATGACATCGACGTGGATGGTTTCAGGGTTAGAATTCACAAAACCGTTAATGTAAACGGGATCAAAATTATGGAGGATTTGGTCGACAATATAATCGGAAGCGTCCTAACGAAAATTAACACGACAGGACTGATATTTCCACCCACTGTATCAAATGGGTACAGCGCACCATGTTACCATATTTTCGATGCGATAATGGATGTAGGAATTATTGCAGGTGTGAGCCCAATGGCATATATCGGGGATAACAATAATACTACTGAGGTCGAAGAGAAACAATCCATGTTATCCTTCATGCTTTTTAATAATACACTGTCACCTTTGTTTGATGGAGGAGAAGATATAAGCCAGAATTTATTAGAACTTACTTTTGTTCATGAATTTTTACATTCGATACAAATGGGGTCATATTATTTCTACGATCGTGAAAACAATACGTGGAATGACCAAATGTCATGGCTTATGGAATCCACCGCAGAATTCGTAGCGACTTATGATTTTCAAAACAATACATATTCTGATTCAGAATCTAAAATATACGGCGTCCCATACCGCATTGGATTTATATTGAAATTGTTTCAAAAACGAAAATACGACTATTTTCTAACAACTAAACACTATGGGGCTTTTCTAATGATAAAATACTTCAGTGAAAAATCCACATTGTATAGTGCCGTCAAGGATCCAAATGGTATCGTTGATCCCGATGTTATAATTGATCCCGACGATTTGTTGTTTATGAAAACAATATTCGAGTTAATTAATAAAACCTTTGTAGGACCTAATTCCGTATTTGTTAGTAATTATGAAGAACCATACGAAGACATAGCCAATAATCTAACCATTACGGAATTCGTGGGTAAAGCTATTCGGCGAATCCAAGATCCCGATGCCGACCGTGAGGATAAGATAGAAATCTTCATAAAGAGTGATATTCAACTTTTCGATGAATACTACGCTAATTTCTATAAAACCAGTATGGTATTGTTTGCGTTCTTCGAATTGGCACCAAAATACAAAACACAAACCATCGGAGATGGAGAAGTTGGATTAGATTTATCATTCACTGAATTAACTAATACTTTTACTGACGAGAACTCTATATATGTGTTTGAAGAATACAAAAATTACATTGATATATTTGACACGTTCGATGACAATGGAGCATATGAATTGTGGACGAATAATAGTGGTAGTATGGTGACGAGATTATATTCAGACGAAGATAAGACAAATGGCATTGATTCGGTATTTTTACAAGATGTGTCTGGCAATTATGGTGCTGATTTATTTATAATTGACACTAGTAAAATTTTGGGAGATGACGAGGAAGGGAGTGTAACAAAAAAGACGCAACACATAAGCATTAACATTAATATGTTGACGGGGTCTCTTACATATGATGATGATGGTACAAATGTAGATTTAATTATTCCAAGTCAGCAAACCGAGGAACAGCTCGCGAATTTATATGACAAAATGGATTTCTTTGTATTGCATGCGCAACCGAATAAGGAGAATTTGCCATGGACATGGACCTGGGTAATAGAAGGTCGTCAGGAAAATCGCAATTTTAAGGTACGTGATGTGAAAAAAGACGATTTTGTGGGTATCATATATGTCAATCGCCACAATGCACCCATTTTCGCGCAACTGGTTATGCAATATACCGATGCAGTAGAAACAATCGAAGAATTCGAAGCATTGGAGATCATTTTGCAGAAAGAAGATGTTAATCTAAACCAAATGATAAGATACGTTATTACTAATAACAGTACCTTTTTAAACGGAGATGCCATAAAAGTCACATACCATCAAAGCGCAGATTTTTTCAATGGTAAATCGCGGGGCTATTTCGAATTCAAAGAAGATGTGGAAGAAACTGTTTTCAAAAACATCAATAGTGTATTATCTCCGCCGAAAGTAATCGTAACGCATGACGTTGAATATGAGAATAATGAAATCCACGCACAAATCGTTATTGAAACAGATCCTAACAATCGTCTCATTCACGGATATAAAGTTTTTTGGGGATTAAATTCGTATCTATCTAGTAATGGCTATAATACATCGGAATACAATCAAAGAGATGGTACAATGACATTTATCGTGGATATATCAGGAAATCTCTCCGGGAACTTTATAGATGATTTGCAGATACCGAGTCATGAACCAGGGTCGAAATTCGACATATCTATTGGTACGCGAGCGATTGACTATGACGGTACGGAAAAAGATACGATATATTGTTCCCTGGATGCCAGTAACAACATTGTGATCCGATTTGATCGTATGAAAATGCCAGTTGGTAAATCACACATATATGTGAAGGCCGTGAATCGCCAACAATTGGTATGGCGACCTTGGGATACCACGGTCGATACTTACGACGTTGCGGAATATAACAGGGCACTTGAACTTGAAGGACATTTAGATGAAACCGGTGTCGAGGTCGATGTAACCTTTCACCCGCGCTATTTAGAGTCTAAAATACGTTCGGTGCCTATCGTGGATCGAATAGCCGCCAATGTACAGAGTGCGCGGTTTATTTATCGCCATCATCCCAACACACTTAAAAACAGTCAAGTTAGTATAGCTATTCCTATCAAAACACGAATCAATACTTTGGAATTAGGCGTCATAGACATCGGTACTGACGTTGCTGATTATATCGAAGAAGGTCGTATATACGAGCGCTCTGGTAATAACGACGTTGTATTTAAAACAGATTATGGTCTAGGGGGTCAAAATACAGTAAGCTATAAATTCTATTGGGCAAAGCGAAGTATACCCGAGTTAGACCGCTTACATGAAGAAACACAAGACGAATGGGGACATGTAATTCCTCCGTCGGCAACACATGATCTCAACGCAATTCATCAACATACATATTATTACTCGAATCAACGTGATTATATTACTGGTATAAAAGGCAACCACACTCACCTACTTTATACATTCGGTGATAGCGGTGAGACAGATGGGGAACTGACCATACCGAGTGATGCAGATGGACTAGTAGTCGAAATGACTTATGACGCGGACGGTCGACATCACACTCAAACTTTCATACCCTTTAAAGTTCTGTCCGCGAAACCCCTGGTTCTTGATCGGCCACAAATCACAGTTAACCAACGCATTGAACAAGCAGGTGACGAAAACATGGTTGACGTGGAGGCTACATTCCATATAGCTCAAAATAATTTCAAAGAATTGGAGGCAACAAATCCCGTGAGATACGTTGCCTATTTAGGAAGCTTAGATAAAACAATTTATATTGACGTTGATGTTGACAATACCAATGGTGGGTACAAACCCGCTCTATTGGGCGAAGTGATAAGTGATGATGATAATGAAGTAGTGGTCTTATCCTTTTCATCAATAGATTCAAATATCTCAATAGATTTGATGAAGAGTCCATATATACTATTGATGGCAGACTACGGTGATCATTTGAAAGATGAGTATATAGCTTATGACATGCGGGAAGAGTTTATATTGGAGTTTTCGACCTCTATGATATTTTCAAAAATACATGACGAAAATGGTTTGACATACAAAAAGATTAAATACAACGAATGCATATTGAACTCTACGCTTAAAATAATTCCAGGAATAGGTAAGTTATTTTATGATGATATTACGCGATATGCGGCATATTGGATGAATGAAGCTGGGGATTATTTGGTCAAAGATGATCACAACAAGTCTCTAGCACATCTGAGCATTTTACCTGAAGAATATACCGAAGATCAAAGTAATGAACAGCGAATCATTTTCAAAAACACTATTATACCGACACAATCAAACAAATTAAAAATAATACCCTACAAGTCTGAATTTATCACGAACAAACTAGGCAAAACAGTATCTGTATACCATATTGTCCCCCCAAGCTCTATAGAGTTGAGCATTGATCAGATGAACGATGATGGTAATGTGGTAACTTTTGTAGAAGATGTAGCTAATAAAATATTAAAAAGTGGTGACCAAATTAAAATTACATTAAACTTTGCATCGCCGATACACGTTCAGGTTCACGGCGACACTGATTTATTAAATGATCGCGTGATTAGTTTAACAATGTCTAACGATTCTGTCGCCCATTTAACAACCTCTTTATCCGATTCAGAGCAACCATTGACACAATTATCATTTACAATGGTGACAAAATGGAATGACGTTAATACAACCCTCCCATTGACTATTAAAAAATTAAATCTAGAATACACTAGCGCTGATTCGTCGACCAAATCCCTGAAAGTGTTGTTTTATACAAATGATGAACATGGTTACCGATATTTATTACCTGCATATTGGGGAAATATTTCCAATATTAATTTATCAAACTACAACATACATATTAAAAACGATCAAATCGCAGTGGACCAGAATGGATATATCACGCTTGGGGTAATTACGGCAATTACCGCACGATACAAATTGGCGGAGACAAAAGAAGGGGAGGAGATGGAGTAATTTATGATATATCATCGGGAAATTTAATATATTCAAAATATATTAATGTCTCGAGTAATAATATTACATGAAAATACCCCTGGTAAAAACATAATAATGACCAGTTTATCAAAAAATACATATGTTTTGAATCATAAAAGCGAAACTACTCTAACTCATCACCTCGATAAATTAGCCATTATATATAAACGATCGTCAATCACCCATGTAGCATTCTTGTACAATAACTCATCTGAACTCTATAGAGTTCCATATGGTATAGAGACTGCATTAGAAGCTAATCAGCGAGTATTTTTAGGCACCGGACTAAAAAGATTCCTGAAAACATTGATTACCAAATACCCTTCCATTAGGACAATAGATTTGCTCACATGTAATATTAATGGTGTCATGGAAAAACAAGCATTGAAGACATTATCTAATAAAATTGGTAAACAAATACGTTATTCGCTCGACGAGACAGGTCCAGCTGAGCAACAAGGTGATTGGATACTGGAAAGTCATGGTGTTAATATCCGCGACATTTATTTTACTGATGAAATTAAAAATTACCCATACTTGTTGGATATGAATCGGGACAAGGATAATGGCATATTAATCATCGAAGGTAAGAATGATTTTGGTAACAAAAACCGCAGACATATGTATTATATACGGGGGAATATGGAGAATTTTCAACCATTAACCGCATGGAATACACGGTTTAATACGGGTAAACTTGATGACACTGATGTAGTTAATACATACTTCGTTACATTTGGTTATTTAAAGGTACATGAAAAAATATTTATTATTTTATTGGATAATTTGGGTAGATTATGGAAGACTAGTGTCGCCGCGTCCGCATCCATTGATCCACCTGCTTTTCCAGTAAAACTATGGGTGGATGATTTAAACTTTGAAAATTTGTCATTCTACGATAAAGAGAGTAAGTTTTATGCGATCCAAATAAACAAACCAACGCATCCTTTGGAAAATTATGAGTTGACCGATGATGGTCAACCATTATTTGAAGATTTTACATTTGAAATAGTATATGATGTGAACACGGGTGCATATAATATAACCTATTCGCCTTCGCCATTTACAAGTACCCGTTATGACTCTGATCATAACGGTGTCATCCCGAAATCAATACAATTTCAAGATACATTAGATATAGAAAACTACTATCGTAATAAAACACTGAACGAAGATTACGTCGTGAAAGAGGAGAACAATGATGATTTGAGACATATCATGTATATCGAAACCGGAAACAATAATAAAGATGACTATGTAGAAAAATATCACGCGATTGATACCAATGGTGATTACTATATTTCGACTGACAGCGACAGCAATAACATTACCGACAATGGTACAAAAACAACATTTTACGACCGCGAGAACAACAATAAAGAGTTAAAATTCTTAGCAATCACACATCATGAAGGTAGAATATGGTTAATTGACGAAGATCATCGTCTATTTAATATTGATGTATTGGACGTTCTGGGTGGTGAAGATGGTAGTAGCGGTGGTAATGACGTGTATTGTAACTCTGTAAGAATATTAGAAGATCGCGCGGTTACTTATATTGAACACTTCCAACCTTTTACTGACAATATAATTAGAAGTGCTGGAAGCTTTGACATTATGAAATTTAATGCTTACTATAAAACCTATGCAGATCTATATAATATTGGTGATTCGGATATTACGGGGCAAGTAATAAATGATATTTTGTATCCTGAAGTTCCATCATTTACTATAGGCGATCCGGAATTCACTGACAAAAATTACAAATATGGTTTGATTACGGGTAATCTCAATATACCACTTACGCTGTCCGGAACAAATATCGAATACACAAAAATAAAAAGAATATTAGTGTTCGATGCGAGTTATAATGGAGTCGATGCCTTATGGGGAGAGCCAGGTGTTGCCGCCAACGGGGGGACTGAAAATAAAATAATTCCAAATGACAGTAGCGATGCCACAAGTTGGAAATACAAAAAAAACCTATTGTTTATAATTGATCATAAAGGTGAATTAGAACCAAATGATTTGATTTATCAGGATCAGTTTCTAGATGATAGTGTGGATAATTTTACTTATTCATTAAATTCTAATGCCAATTACTACCAACAAACTTATCTGTCAAATATTGAGTTGGAGGGGGATAACATTGTTACGGAGGTATCAAATGCCCCGATTTATACATTTGAATCAGGGGGGGATAATATAGAGTCGCGCATTTATCGACGTAGTTTAATGTTTGTTTATGAATTCAGTTTCATGAATGCGAAATATGTTAAAACGATGAATATCCAAGAATCGGAAATAAACGATCAGTTCAATCTTCATTTTGTAGATCCAGGGTTAAATGATTATTATTTACTAGATCAAAATTTGGCCCGCGAAGTAACCACACGGAAATTCCGAATTAATACACAGCAATATTTAAATGAAGACGGTCCCAGTGGGGATCATTATACGGACGGTATCCGACTTTATATGTCTACGTCCAATGTGAACAAAGATGATGCAGGTGATAATACCGAAGGTGTCATTACCAAGTTGTCGCACCATTATGATTCAAAGGTAGAAGATTTAACAAATGTATTAGATGGTTTCGACGAGGATAAAATACTTCTACATAAGCATTTCAACGAGGAAACAGAAAGTATCCTGGATGGAAGCGATACTTATTTCAAAAACGATAATAATTTCAAATTGGTTAAGGATATTACACGGACCACGATACATGACAATTTACAATACTATGTGGATATACCCCCTGTATATAACAAATTATATCCGAACAATGGTGACTATGATAATTATTATTATGAATTCGATCTAGTAGACGAGGATTTATTGGATTGTACGGGTTTTATATTGACCACCTATATTGAAAATAAAAAACACAAAAATCAAATAAATGACGATGTCTCTGTATCAAAATTAGAAAAAATATGCGGATTGCATTACATTGACACATTGGATATAACCGGCGTTGATCGAAACGATATAACCGTTCTTTCGGCGGAACTAGCTTATGTTCCCTATATCGACATATTCGGTTATCGTTCGCCATGTGTTTCAATAAAAAACGTGGGTGAATTTACACTCGACGAATCGGAAAAAAATTCATATGGTCAATCATTCAAACATAATTTTCGAGATACAACGCTTCAGATAACAAATGATATTAACGAAGGTCGACTTAAAATGAGGATGAAATGGGGAAATAATATAACCATAGATCAATTTTCACCAGAATATTTCAATTTTAAACACAAATATAAAATTTATTATTATGGTGGTCAACATCACAATGATGGGGACATTGATGGAAATGATAACAAATTAGTTTTAGTAAAAAACCTAGCAGCGAACAATTCAACACAAACCTATACTTTTACCAAGCGCGATGTTGCGAAATGGGTTAACAACCTTAATGGCGGGGAGAACTCTATAGGTGTTGATGGAGGAGACATCGGCCTGATCACTGCCTCATCGTTAAATGGCACGGTGGGTGACAAACGCGGATTCTTAGTGACGTCACTTTACGATTTATCATATAATTACATCAAATATATAAGAACTACAAAAACCATTTCAATTGAGAATTTTGATCAGGAGTTGCGATATATCAAGGTTTATTCTGAGATGCTTCCCGAATTGAATATTAACCAAGACCCGTACAATATGTATTTTTATGATACGACGTATACACCATTCGAGACGCTGCGAAAACGTGACCTTAGGCAGGTATATTTTGATGGTCCTGTAATATTTGATGTTTTCGATGTCGATGCGAACATTGAGGATTTGGACACTATAAATAACGCGAATGAGAACGACCCAAATAAAATAATACCAGATAGCAATTCCAACAAAAATTTGGGGGGCTATTTTTTCGGAAAAAATTACTTTTATTTATCCGAAGATGATAGGTTAATAGATGTGAAAAAGAATATTTTAATACAAGATCATATTATTCGCATGTCAATTACGGGGGAGGTAGCCGGGGAGTCAAGGTTTACCTTCGAGCGTGTAATTGAACGGGGAGGAAATGATAGCACAAGTCCTCTATTTCATATTGATGTATCCAACGATTATCTGGATAGTATTGCCATTGGAGATACTCTTCGTATTTTTAGATATCATTTTGACTTCACGGACGACGAACTACGTGAAATCGCAGATCAAATTATAGACGAAATTGATGAACTTAATAATTTCATAGGTGATATAAGCGGTAATTATAATTTACGGAAAAAATTGGGAGATGATGCTGCCATAGAATGGGACTATGTTAATACGGGTCAGAACAATTTTACACCTTTCCTCGATATGGTTACCTTGTCACCGATTATACCTACTCATTTGTTTAGAGCAGATAAAATAGTGATCGAACTACCATTCGACGATGAAATCTATCAGTACCAAAAAAAAAATAAAGAAAACTTACCCATCAAAGGAATACATATTAGGTGGGGGACTTTTTCTTTGTTTGATGGCCCGCAACCAGTAAGACCAATAAATAATGACGATGATTTATATACCAAATTTGAAATCATAAGTGCGGATGGGACGCGCACACCCACAAACTCATTCATCGGTGTAGATGAATTCAAAAAGGATGTGGACAATATCTATAAAGTTATCATTAGTATTATCGGTAGTGATTATGGGGGTAAATTATTTGAGCGCAATTTGAATCCATGTATCCCTTTGGGCGAAGACATAAATTGTATTCTGATTTATACCGAGTATAATGATGGCATATATAATGTACCTAGCGTATTAAAGTTGACAGAACCAAGTATGGCAAGCGATTCGAATCAGGTGGAGGTTTCGGTTGAAAATATAGACATCATTATAGACGTCATAAATTTGCCCAATTCAAGCAAAGAGTTAAATGTTTTACTTGAAGATCTCTTTACGCATAAATATTTAACGGGTGAATTAAAATTAAGCATCGTTGGTACAAACCCCGACATCACCTATTTCACATTGTATTGGGGCGAAGAGATAGTGATAGATGGTGTTACAAAATTCAAAAAAATAAACACGGATTTATACAATACAACGGGGTCGACATCATATATAGACCGACATTTTGTGGAGAGAAATACGGAAACAGGAGTAATTGATCAAACAATTAAATTAGTAGGAGAGAAGATACCGAAATACATTAATGATTTAGGGGAAATAATTACCCCAACCCATTTAATAGTTTACACCGATGAAGGCAATGATAGTCAAACCGTAGATTTAAAAACAACTACGAGTGGATTGAAATTGAGCGATTTGCTATTGGAAAAAATCTTTGATTTTGAAATCAAAGATATCCAATATGATGATGATGTGGAATCAAATTATCACCTCGAAAGCAATAAAGAAGAAGAAATAATTTTCAATGTCTATGTTGAAACTCGCAAAGACACTGTCTCGATTAAAAATTTAACATTTAATGGCGAAGAGCCCCCATTATTAATTTTAAGCAATGGCTCGACAGCTACACTAACGGAAATATATCCTGAGGATGACTCACTTCAACAAAGACTCAAATTTATATATACTATATCGGAGACCGATATGGGGGCAATATCATATAATCCCTTACAAATAGAAAGATTGGTGGGGGGAATATACCCAGACGACATCGGGATCTGGGCAGGAATAAATGATATATCATGGGAAACCTTAACCGAGATAAACTTACCTGGCGGGGTTTTGATACATTCGCACAAATACGATATTGATACGGATGGCAAGTTGTCCCCGGCGGAACAGATTGCATTGATGACCATGGTGAATTACAAAGGGGATTGATGTAATTAAATCAACGATCATCAACGGTGAATAAAGTTGTTTTAATATATGAATGCATTCGAAATATGCGTTTGAATTAAGTTTAATCAAATCTTAATATAAAAAAAAACACACTAATATCATTATATACGATGGTAAATGTCCTAGAGATTAGAACAATTCAAATCGCACCGTTTAGAACATTGATGACGGCCATGAAAGATATACTCATTGAAACCAATATAACATTTACACCAGAATGTATAAAAATTATCAATATGGACAAATCCCATACTATACTGGCTCATCTTTATTTGGATGCCGAAAAGTTTGAGTCATTCTATTGTAAATATCCAAAAATTGTAATCGGTGTAAATATGATTAATTTATTTAAAATCATCAATACAATAGATAACGACGACACATTAACTATTTATATTGATGAGGACGAATATAGCGATGGTATAGTCAGCCACTTGGGTATAAAATTCGAGAATGGCACAATCAAACAATGTAAGATACATAAATTAAAGTTAATTGAGCCAGACGAGGAAGAATTAACAGTTCCCGATGTAACATTCTCGTCTATAATCAATATCCCATCGTCAGATTTTCAGAAAATTATACGGGATTTATCCAATTTATCAAACCGTCTGGAAATCAAATCGGTTAACAATGAATTAATTTTTAAATGCGAGGGGCCATTTGCATCCGTGGAATTACGTCGATCTGAGTCTGACGGCAATATGGAAATTATTAATAATAACCAGGAAAACAAGGTTATCCAAGGTGAATTTTCCCTACGTAATCTGGGATATTTTATCAAGTGTACCAACTTGTGCAATACAATCGAAATGATGCTCGAAAATGATTTGCCGCTGGTGGTCAAATACTCGGTCGCCTCACTAGGCGAAATTAAACTCGGCCTTTCCCCTTTACCGCCCCTCTAATCATTCATTTTATTTTATCCTCTCTACCTACACAATTCGTCATATAATATTCCCAATATAGAAAATATTATATCACCTCAAATAACATCTGTCACTAATCATCTCCGCCATCACTCCACTTCACTTTATCACGCCATCTCTTATCCAAAGCCATGCCCGACGCAACCTTCTGAAAAAACGCACTAATGTCCTCGGGCTTAGAACTCCCACAAACGTGCTGCGGCTCACCCCTCACATAACTCTGTAAAAACGGAATACTACGTACCTTCAAATACGCCAAAATATCATTGCCCTCGTCCGCATCTACTTTAATCATAATAAGTCCCTTTGGCATCTTCGCATAACACTCCTCTACGTGCGGTGCACAACGCTTACATGGCTTACACCATGTCGCCCCAATCTTCACGATCACAAATTTGTTCTCCTGACAAACACTCTTTATCTGACTCCTACACGTCCACTTGATCTCTGAATATTTAGACATACCTATGGAGTTAACATGGTAAAAATTCTTTAAACTCTAGTATTAATTGAATTATATTACTGTTAATTTGCGGGGGTTGTTATTTGTGGTACAAATCATCTCATCTGAATAGCGATGTTTTTCCCGAGGTGATCTAAATCAATATATGGAAGCAATAAGTGTGCTTCCCAAAATTTCGAACAAAATGCCCATTCAAAATCGACCTCCTGTTCAAACTCATCTATATACTCATGTTCTAACATTTTTACTATTTTCTCAGGTAGCAAATGCCACGATGTCTTCGGTATAACATATGACAATTGTGTTAAAGGATGAATTGGACCTGTCGATGCCTCGATTGCCGTTATCTTCACTTCATCGAAAAAAGGAACAATCTTCAGTAAATCTTTCAAAAGGGGTGGGTAATGATATTTGTATTCCCAAGTCCAATCGACACATTCATTTGTGTGGGATCCTCTAGAGTCGACCTGCA
>JGI24920J38491_100543_pt1 | contig 40066 bp, 38 predicted proteins | sample LinPFosmplate8_FD_38491 | JGI IMG/M metagenome (IMG submission 38491)
TGCAGGTCGACTCTAGAGGATCCCACAGGAAATATTTGCGAATGACGCGTAAAAAATATTTTTTCAAATCAAAATATTTTTGTGATTTTTTTTTGTAGAACGATAGTATTTGTTTGTTTTCGCGAAAAACACATAAACTGATCTCTGTAGTATTTGGTACACGAATCATGATCACGTTGGTCTCGTCGTATATCAACTACTACAAAACACCTCTTGAACGATCGACCCATTTGTTGCGCCTCGGCCGTTTTCTACCTGTGTTACAGCTTAAAATTCCTTTGGTCATTTTCACCACACATGATTGTGTAGAAGCCTTGCACCAATACATCCAGCATCATTGTCCTGACTTTGAAGCGTATATTCGCCTGATTGTGTTGAAGAAATCGTTTTTCGAGTCGTCCTGGATTCACTTGACCGCTTCCAAGGTCGCACCTGAACACCTACCTACCCATCGCTTCCCACCCAAGGACACTTTCGATTTCTTATGTTACAGTCACACCAAAATCGAGTTCTTGCGGCAATCCACCGAAATCAATCCGTTCCGCACCACCCATTTCGCCTGGGTCGATTGTGACATTGCACAAATGTTCCGCCACAAAAACGCCACCTCGCACTTCCTAAAGTACGTGTGTAGCTTGTCGCCGCAAAACATGTGCCTCCCTCCGACCGAACACGCCGCGGGCAAAGTGCTGCCCCTCCACCACCAGTGTTATCTTCCCGGTTGCTGGGACAAGAACCCCAGTGCCGATTTCCACCAAAGCATCTGCTGGCGGTTCTGTGGGTGTTTCCTGTTGGCCCACGCCGATGCCGTGACGCATTTGTGGTCTTTGTACGAAACCCACTTTGAATCGTTTCTGCGCACCAAGCGTACGATGGTGTGGGACGTGAATTTCCTGGCGTGGTTGGAATCGCATACCGACTGGCACCCCGTGTGGTTCCGCGCGGATCACAACGACTCGATTGTGATGTCGCTTCCCCCATTTGCGTACACCGACGATCTGGTGTCGGTCGCTTCCGACCAACTCACGTACAAGTATCCCGATGTCGAACACTTCAGCCCTTCGTCTGCTTCGTGTGTACCCTTCCGCAAGGGCGAACACACGTACTATGTGATGAACACGCGGTACGTGAATTACACCTATCTACCGAGTGGACATTGTGACATCCACGACCCTGCCCGCAATGTGTATACCCGGAATCTCTGTTGTTTTCTGGACAAAGACCAACATGTACGACACAGCAAAGGGTTTCACGACATCGAAGAACCAGAGACCCAGATGGGGCTCGCGAAAGTCAACGACGGGCAAATGTTCCATGGGGTGGAAGACATCCGGTTGTACGTGCACCAGGACCAGGTGAAATTTATCGCGACCACTGTGAACTACAGCCCGAGTGGGAAAAACACGATGATGGTGGGGCATTACGACATGTTGGAAAAAACACTACGGGACTGTGTGTTGGTGGAACCGCCTACCGTCACACCCCGTGAGAAAAACTGGATTCCGTTGGTCGTGCAAGGTCGCGAACGTTTTGTGTATGCATGGAAACCGTTCCAAATCGGCGAGGTCCAAGACGGTCGGCTGCGAATTACACAAGCGTGTCATCTTTACCACGGGCTTTTCCAACACTACGATGTGCGTGGATCGTCGAACTTCGTGTCGACCTCGATGGGACTTGTGGGGGTAGTGCACTTTAGCGTCGAAGGAACCTTGCCGAAACAATATTATCACATGTTGGTGTTGTTGGATGCAGACAGTTGCGAGCCCAAAGCTCATTCCCGTGTGTTTCGGTTTTACGATTTTGGGGTGGAATTCTGTTTGTGTATGGACGTACGCCAAGAGCAATATCGGTTTTGGATCAGCCGTCAAGACCGATCTCCCGTATGCATTACTGTGCCGATGAAATCCTTGGACTTGGCACATAGCATCGAGACAAGTCCGGTGTGATTCTTTACTTTAGAAAATAATATGTCCAAATAACATATAACATGAAAGCACGTGATTATTGCTTAATCGGTTTTATTGTAGGATCCATGTTGTTGGTGTGGTTCATGACGTATTACGGATCAGTGCTCACCAAATTGTATACAGAAGGATTTCAAACCCGTAGTGGATCACACATACACATTCATTACGTAGAAAAAACAGAACAAGGTGAATATTTCACGGTTAAAGGACAGGCGGTCCGGTTCGGAGGGCAACTTGTGAATGATTCTAATGTACCCTTGTTTTTTATGCCAGATACGACCAATTCTATTCGAGAGGGAAATCCTACTAATGAGGTTTTCTTTACCCCGGAAACGTTCAAGAATACAGACACAATGAATGCTTTGAAAGGGTATAAAAACTGCCTTGACCAAATTGATAGTAATTGCATTAAAGACCAAAACTACCGCGATTTAATCAAACATTCACATGATGTACCCAACCCTGACACCAATCGATATCATATTTATCTTTTACCAACACTTGGAAAAGGACTTGCCTATTATGAAAAAGATGATAATGTCCTGGGTAAAGTGTTTTATATAGGAATGGCAGATTTCAGTACTAGCACGCGTACTGGCGACAAAATCACAATCCGATCAACAGACAAAGTTCTTGACGACATTAATACAGCCATCCAAAGAATTAATTCGCTTGACCTGAAAATACCCCCTGAACCAACTACATCACCACCTGTACCAACTACACCAACACCTACACCAGTACCAACTACACCAACACCTACACCTGTACCAACTACACCAACACCTACACCAGTACCAACTACACCAACACCTACACCAGTACCAACTACACCAACACCTGTACCAACTACATCAATACCTACACCAGTACCAACTGCATCAACACCTACACCAGTACCAACTGGAGTTCAGGGCGGATCACAATGGTCGCCTCCTCCACTTACTCCCGAACAAATCATTGCTTTGTCAACCCAAAACATAAACTTTAATGCAACTCCAATCGAAATCAGTCCCATCCAATTCCACCATTACATGCACAACATGTCCGAAGATTACCCAACGACACAAGCTCCCGCTCCCGCGCCTGCAATCACCAACACTCAAGCCAATTCCGCCGCATTGTTGAGCTCCCGGTTTTTGATCGGTTTATTGGGCGGGGCAAAGTCTTCTTAAAAAATTGATCGTGTTTTCAGTTTGAGTGTGGACAAGGCATCTTTAGCAACCTTGCTTACATCATACTCATGAAAGACTTAATCCTTATTTTCGATACCGAGACCTCCGGTATCTACCGCAAATGGAAATCCGTGGAAGACCAACCGCACATTCTCCAGTTTAGTTACGTCTTGTTTGATGTCGCACGAAGACGCATCGTGAAAATGTTTGACCATTATGTACAAGTTGCTCCTAGTGTTGTGATCAGCGACGAAATTACGCAAATCAATGGATGCACCCGTGAACTGTGTGACGCAGGACGACCCATTACATCGTTGTTGGCCGAATTCTACTACGACTTTCATCTATGTGAACGCGTGATTGCCCACAACCTAGAATTTGACGCACAAATGATCTTGACGGAATTCCAACGTCACTGGTCGGATCTCGAAGACATATGTCCTCATGGGCTGCAGATGTTTTCGACCGATTATTTGTTAATCGAAAACATTCAATTGTTGTGTACTATGAAAGCCACCACTCAATTGGTCAAAGCACCTTACAAGAATCCAAAACCGGACGACGTAGCGCGAAAGAATTTCAAATGGCCTACCTTGGCCGAATTGCACCAATACTGTTTTGGTTGTGTTCCCGAAAACCTACACAATTCATTGGTGGATGTATTGGTCACACTCCGTTGTTTGTTGTTTTACCAATACCAATATACAATCAGCGATGCGACTATGGAAACATGGACCGATTATTGTCTCAGACAGACGGCAGTCCAGTGAGATCTTTACTAATCATCACAAATCATTACAAAACAAACAAGACGAGTATGTTGCTCTTGTTTGTTTTTTTAGCTTCAAGATTTTCATTTGTTTTTCTTAACCATCTTTAATCAAATCGTTTTTTCCGAACAAATTTGTTTTTTTGCAAACAATTATCATCCCAGATGATTCAACAAACGAAGGGGGAATGTTTTCGAGACACCAGGCTTAAAAAAGACTGCTGGTATCGTTTTTATCTGCCCCTCATCCACCGCCTCTCATCGAGTTGCGTTTGGATTGTCTTTGTTTTCGATTTCCTCCCCGCTTTCGCTTACCTCCCATCGTCTTAGACTTACCTCCCATCGTCTTAGACTTACCACCCGTCGTCTTCGACTTACCTCCCATCGTCTTAGACTTACCGCCACGGCGGTATTTGCGTGATCTAGCACCTCCTTTGCTGCGTGTTTGCATTTTCGAAAACAAGTTTTCGAACATTTTATATATTATCCTTATAAAATATTCTGAAGGGTCATTGCTTAGGCGGAACACATCTCACATGGCCCATCCTCTTGTTGGGTTGCTTTCCGTTTTTCCGGTTCAATCGTGAACTGCTGTGCTTGGTGGCGTGGTCTGCGCCGCAAATAATAAATACCCGTCTTCAATCCTTTTTGCCAACTGTAAAAATGCATCGAGGTCATCGTGTTGTAGTTCGGGTCTTCCAACCACAAGTTCAAACTCTGGCTCTGGCACACAAACGCACCACGGTCCGCGGACATGTCGATCAAATCACGCATGGGGATTTCCCACACCGTCTTGTATTTGTCGCGTACTTCTTGTGGAATGTATTCCAGTGCTTGGATACTGCCATTGTTCGCCACCATGTGGTTCTTCAATGTTTCGTTCCACATGTCTAAACTTAACATTTCTTTCATCAAATACTTGTTGACCATGATGAACTCGCCTGCAATCGTTCGTCGGGTGTAAATGTTACTCGTGATCGGCTCTACACATTCGTTGTATCCCAGGATCTGCGATGTGGAGGCGGTCGGCATCGGGGCCAGCAACAACGAATTGCGAATGCCCTTGGTTTGGATGTTTTGTTTCAATGCGTCCCAGTCGTATCGATTCTGACCAGGGTCTACGTTCCACATGTCGAATTGCAAAATGCCTTGGCTTGCCGGCGACCCTGAGAACGTCTCGTAGGGTCCTTCCTCGATGGCCAGCTCGTACGATCGTTCCAGCGAACCGTGGTAAATCGTCTCGAAAATGTCTTTGTTGAGTTGCTTCGCCTCGTCACACGCAAACGTCAGTCCCATTTGCAAGAACACATCGGCCAAACCTTGGACCCCGATGCCAATGGGACGGTGTCGCATGTTGCTCACTCGCGTCTTCGGGGTCGGGTAATAGTTGACATCGATAATACGGTTCAAGTTGTTGGTCACGATCTTGGTCACTTCGTGGAGTTTGTCGAAATTGAATCGGGGTTTTGTGTTTGTGTTTTCGGCCGTCTCGACAAATGCCGGTAGCGCAATGCTCGCCAAATTGCACACCGCCGTCTCGTGCTCGTCGGAATATTCGATGATCTCGGTACATTGCGACGTACGCATGCCATTGAAAATACCGGCGTGTTGCATCGGTTCTGTGAAACAATACGTGTCGTCTTTGCGGTCAAGAGAGCGCGTGGAGGTCACTTTCACCGTGAGTGCCATGGCTTTGCATTCTTCTTCGGTCAAAGAATCAGATGCTGGTATGTAAGGCTCGTAAAACGCCAGACCGTTGTTCACCATATGTCGTAATTGTTGCAGTGTCAATGCTATTTCTTCCACACCTGGTGTCTGTTTGTGAATCGTGACATTGATACCACACGTTTGCAGCATGAGTTTCAAGTCTTGCAAGAACACGTGGGATCGACTCGGAATACGGATTTCCTTGTCGACTGACGGATCGATGTCGCACACAAACGGCTCCAAGAACCCTGTCAACCAATCGTATTTGCTCTGGAGTGTGTAGTGCATCGGAACATCCAAATACGCACCCTTGACACTTTCCGAGGTGAGACGGAGATTGCGCATTCCCACATCGACTCCGCGGTCAATGGCGATATGGCGGTCCATCATGTCGGGTCCATCCACCGTCGGCCACGAAGTGGCCGTTTCCAAGACATCGTCTGGTTGCAATTCGCGGGCTTCTTTCACCACAACAGAATCGCCTTGTTGGATGTAGAACTTGTGGTACGGGGTACAGACCAAATTCATCCCGTCGCTGGTGAAAACCTCCATCAGTGCTTGGTCTTCTCCGGTTTTCACCACTTCCACGGCACTGAATTCCGAGCCGTTCCATACATTGACGGTTTTGTGTGTGGCTTGTTGGTCGATGGGGTAGTTCTGGGTACACAGGCTGTAGATGGGGTACTGTCCTTCGTCGGTCAAGACAAAGGTTTCGGGAGCGACACACAGGTTGGATGATTTGATGGTGCCTACGTTTTTCTGGTTCGATTTCAGGTTGGCTGCGTCTTTGTAGAGCAAGTACGGCGTACCCGTTTCCATCTGTGCATCGAGGATCTGAAACCAGAGATCGCGGGCCGAAACAGTTTTCTTGCCTCGGTTTTCGGATTCGTATTGGGTGTACAAGGTGGCAAATGCCTCGCCATACACGTCGGACAATCCGGGACATTCGTGGGGACACATCAAGGTCCAAGTACCATTGGTTTTGACGCGTTCCATGAACAAATCGGGCACCCACAATGCGTAGAAGAGATCGCGGGCTTTGAGTTCTTCGTCTCCGTGGTTTTTGCGCATTTGCAAGAACATCTCGATGTCTGCATGCCATGGCTCCAAGTAAATGGCAAACGAACCGTTCCTCTTTCCGCCGCCATTGTGTATGACACCATTGTGAACCATGTAGCTGTGAACGTCTTTCATCTGGAGATCGTACAATGTACCCTGGTATTGTGTCGTGGTGACACACGTGACCCGTGAAAAGATCTTGTTGTCGTGGATGAAATATTCCGATCTTTCCGTCGGTTGCCCATCGTTGTCGTCGTCGTCTCCCAACAAAGTACACACGACTTGAGTGCGGGGGAGTTTCATGCAGAAAGGGGCTTGGTGGCTACGTTTGACCGCTACACCGAGTCGAAGAAGCATGTACCGCATGGATTCTGACACGCGTTTGGACTTGCATGTATACGTATAGGAAGGTTGTTCTTCAGACTGCGAGACCAAATAGCCTTTGATGATTTGGGCAAGCTTTGTCTTGGGTAAATGCAACCATCTGGACGCAATATGGTATTCGTTTTGGCTGTTGTAAAAGTCCGTGTGTCGAAAAGGAAGGTCGATGGTTTTCTTCCATTTCAGTTGGTTCTCCACCAGTGTGTAGGGTACACATTTCGAGGCGAAGTACTGCTCGCAAAACATTTGCATACCAGGTGTCACCATTTGAAGATATCCGTGGCTGTGTTGGTTCGAGAAACGACCCACCTGGAGCAACATGCCATACATGAAGCAATCGTCGTCGGTAATCGAAGCGATGTCTTGGGTGTAGGTCGGAATGCTGTAGATCATGTAGTCGTCGAGGGTGATGTCCTTTGCGTCCCGGTACTCCCCTTGGATGTTCCCCGCTTCGATGTCGCTACCCGCCAGCACATACAATGGGTGCTCGGGAGTGACTTGGAGCGGTTCGACACTGTGCATGTTGTAAATCTGCAACATCGTTCCTTCGTAAGGATGTTCCAATACATTGTCGATGACTTCCGTCGCCCCGGTTTCGTTCACAATACAAGTTTCGTGCGCAACCACATCCTCGATCTTTTGGGGTCCATGGGTGGTGTAAATCCAAGTATCGGGTGTGACACACTGGTCTACGTACTTCGCCGTGTTGTTGAACACCTTTAACATCGGGACAATGCCGTTCGATGTACCATTGGTACCGTTGATGTGGGTCCCGGTCGCGCGAACGTTGTGGATGTGCAACCCAATGCCACCCGCCCATTTCGAGATCAGGGCGCAGTCTTTCAGCGTATTGAAGATCCCGTCAATGCTGTCGTCTTCCATCGACATCAAGTAACACGAACTCAATTGTGGACTCGGTGTACCCGCGTTGAAGAGCGTGGGTGTGGCGTGGGTGAAATACTTGTTGGACATGTGCTCGTAGGTCTCGACAATCTTGTCCCAATTCGTGCCGTGAATGCCAATTGCGACTCGTAACCACATATGTTGGGGTCGTTCGACGATTTTCTTGTGGAGTTTCATCAAATAGGCTCGTTCCAACGTCTTGAACCCGAAAAAATCGATCAAATAATCGCGCTGGAAATCGCACAATCCATTGAGTTTTTTGTGGCCTAAAGTGGTCAAGGCTTGGTAGAGTTCTTTGGAAACGAGGGGCTGATTGTTTCCATGGATGTCTTTGAACTGGTACAACTGTGTCATCACTTTGGTAAACGACGCGTCGGTGTTTTTGTGGTGGTTCGAAATGGTGACACGACCGGCCAAGACGTTGTAGTCGGGATGGGTCGATGCCATGGAGGCGCACTGTTCGGCGGTCAATTCGTCGATTTTGGTGGTGGAGATTTTATCATATAATTGGTCGATGACTTTCATGGTCAACGCGGTGTAGTTGATTTTGATATTGGCTTCGTTGCCAACTTTCTTGATTCGCTGAAGAATCTTGTCGAACGCAACGACTTCGAGTTTGCCGTTGCGCTTGGTCACATACATGTCTGCGTCGTCCGCCATCGTAATAGTTATATAGGATAAAATATTTTTAAGTAGGTTTTTAGACCATTTGACATTTCAATTGCTTTTTGCGTTTCACAACCATTCGAAATATGTTGGTTGTGTGTATATGTCAATTCATACCATTGGGGATAGTCATTCGGATAATGGATGGTCTGGAGTCGTTAAACATCATTTGGGTCCGGTGTTATGTTATAGTTTTGGTAAAGAAAAGCTGAATCGGTGTGATATTCGCAATTTTAATATCCAAGACGGAGACACTATTATTTTTTGTTTAGGTGAAATCGATTGTCGATGTCATGTCCATAAACACGTAACAAATGCATCGACATACCAAGATATCATTCATAACATTGTTGATCGTTATTTTGAAGCGATTGAATTGAATGTATCCATTGCACAAATAAAACTAAAAAATGTATGTGTCTATAATGTGGTTCCACCTATTCAAAAACATAATACCCATGAAAATCCTGAATACCCTTATTTGGGTTCTGATGAAGAACGCAAACAATACGTTTTGTATTTTAACGAAAAATTAAAAGAAAAATGTCGTGAAAAAAAGTACATATTCTTTGACATTTACAATCATTATACAGATGAAAATGGATTTCTAAGCAAAGAATTAAGCGATGGTAATGTTCATATCAGTAATGGTAAAGGTATGTACATCAGTAATTTTATGAATGAACATCTACTGTAAAGAATTAGGAGGGCGTTGGTTTTGGTTGATCTGGTAAAATTAAGAACCAACACTCGGGTCTTTTATTTTTTCGTATAGAACAATGTATACAGATGGACTATTTTCTACAATGTATTCGTCATTTGGAATACTTTCTTCAGTTATGGAAGAATCATTACATTTATACATTTGAGGTTTATCAGGTTTATCGTATTTAACGACATTTGCCCAATAATGACCAGCATTCAGTGATCCAGAATGGTTTATCATGCTTATACATTTGTATTCATGTGTACTTTGATTGTCTATGGGTAGTTTGAGTATTTTTTCAATACTTACTTTGTTATTGTTCTTTGAAGTGGTGTTATCGGATTGGTTTACAATGAATCGATTCAAAGCAATAATTGCATAGTCACCAAAGTAATAATGATCTGTTTTAGTGGTATTGATGTTTATGTCAGGGACTTTTTGTTTACATGTATCTGTAGATACATTCAATACTACTGGTTTACTCATACTTTGAATTAATGTTGTTAAGTTTGTGGGATCTTCATTTATCGGCAATACCAATATTGTATTACTAACGTCTGATTTACTATCATCATATTTGACCTCATTATTACATTTGAAAGTACTTGTAATTCTTACTGTAGTATCAAACCCCTCCTTTTTGTTTTGCAAAAACGGGATGAGTACTGACTCAGATGCGTCTTGTTGACTTCCATCATGACCAAAAACGCCAGCTAACTTGTCAACACCAGTTTTTATTGGATCTTCTTCATTGTTTTTGTAATTATTCATGAAATTATGTAAATCTGTATTATAATTTGCTGCATTAATAGCAGATTCGCCTGCATTTATCAAGAATTGTATCGTTGCATTAATATAACACGAATTCCCAATATTAACGATTCCCCTTAAATCATTTTTTTGTTCTTGTTGTGGTGGTGTTGGTGGTGATGGTGGTAGTGTTTGTGGTAGTGGTAGTGTTTGTGTTGTTGGTGGTGGTAGTGGTGGTGGTGGTGGTTGTGTTGTTGTTTGTTCTTGTTGATTATTCGGGTATTTTTTTTTCAGTCGTTCGACTTCGTTGTTTTCATGCGTCATGTCTTCAAACACAACCTGGTTGATTTTATCAACAACTAATGAAAAATCTTTGACTAGTTCGACTACATCTTCGTCATTTTGTGTTGCGGTGTTTTCTACTATATCTGTATGTCGTTTTTCTAAAACATCGAATAGTTTTAAGTACTCGTTTAAGATATCTTTCATTTCATCTGTTTGTTCTGTTATTTGTGGTTGTGATCGTAATAATAATGGTTCTGGCGTACTCTCCGATTTGTCATGTTTGATACTACCATCGCCAGTGTTATACACAAAGGATAATGTTTCCTCGATTTTATTAACTTTTTTTCTACCACTTTTTTCTTGTTCGTTTTTTGGGTCTTTCGGATCCACTATGTACGTACCGTCTCCAAATGTTTTTTTGTTGATTTCTACTTTAACTATATTGGCATCCGAATCAAACGAAACTTTGAAAGGAATGTTTTTGACATCAGATGTATTTTTATCTTCAATATTCATATTTACCAGTTGCGGTTCCGGTTCCGGTTGTGATTCATTTTTTTTTAATAGTTCTATGATTTTTTCCTTTAATTGCGAGATTTTTTTTTTTTCTTCTTCTTCGATATTTTCTTTTTGTTCTTCGATATTTCTGTGTGCAAATTCAATCATTATATCATCTGAGATATTTTCATCGTTCCATTTACGAATATTCTCACTGTTATTTAGAGTGTCGTCCTCACTCATATAATTTGGAATCTTAGGAAAAACTTCATCGAATATTTTTAATAAATCATTCAGAGAAGTATCAATTAAATGATTTTCATTATGTTTCAGGTAGTCGTGTATATCAGATGTATTATATATTTTCTTCGTTTCATTGTATCTCCCAAACAATGGTATCTTGCTGTACCCATTGTCATCCAAACGTTCCAAATCGATTCCCTTCTCATTAAGTTCTATTAATTTCAAGATTAAATTACCAATCGTGTTCACATCATTCGGACCAATTGTCGTGGGATTATAAGATTTAACTTTTTTATATCTTTTGTGAAACGGGAAATCTTTGTCTTCATTGGTATAATTAATATTATTTTCAAATTCGGCTTTTTTTATTATGTTGGTGACACTTTCTTCGGCATGTGTTACATTACTAAGATCGGCAAAAAATACACCACTTGGATCAGTATCTTTAATTTTGTCTATGTATTTTTTATAACTATTACTCATATACGAAGGAATATACAACTCACCTGATATAGTAATGGGATTCATGGTGTGAAAAGTATTAGTCAGATTATTGATTATATGTTCATCTGGATGTTTGTTGAAATCAAAATTTGGAAGTTTTTTGAACTTGATCTTCTCATATTCAGTATATAGATCTTCATATTCTCCAGCAACACCAGTATCTTCCGCCATTATATTATGTTATATACCCGTATTTTTATTCTTCCTCTTTAATTAGAAATCGATTCAAACATTTATTATCGATGAGAACAAGTATTTAATTTCACTCCAAAACAATATAGACGATGATGTGTATATTGTTGTAATTACGAAGAAACGCTCAGATGGCCACCACTTCTTCCAACCGGAAAAACGCGTGTTTCATCCACAGTACTCACATGGACATCTGGAAAGACGAACTCCTAATCGGAATGTTGGACAAAATCATCACTTCCGGTTTGATCGAAAAGCTGGAATTTGTGTTCATCAACAACATCGGCACTCCGTTGGATATTGACAAACTGCAGAAGAAACACCCTAAATTCATTGTGGAGAACTACTCACGCGATTTGAATCTGTTTGAGAACGTTACCATCCGAACGTTGCACCAATTCGCACGTCTACACACAGACTACAACATACTGTACTTACACACCAAGGGTGTGTCCCATGAAAAAATATCCAAATTCATTCCGGGGATCATGAGCTGGAACCGGTACATGATGTATGGGTGCGTCCAGAAACACCACGAGTGCATAAAGCTCTTGAACATGTACGACACAGTGGGTTGTAATTACAAGATCGATACTAACCCACAACACTATTCGGGGAACTATTGGTGGGCGACGAGCGCTTATGTCGCAACGCTTTCCGTTCACTGGTTGGCCGACAAATACGATGCTGAATTTTGGCTTCTTCGAAACAATCCGAAATGGTACAATTTGCATACACTGCAACATTTGTATCAGATCGAATACCCCATCGAAAATTACGCGTCTCTCATTGATCAAAAGTTCTCTGAGAACCTGTTGTATTGTCAATTTGGTTCAGCAGACATCGGGTTGTGCAACCAGTTGAATTCGCTGGTCAATACGATTGTGTTGGCAAAATACACCCCCGGATTCACGACGGTGATTGTGAACGATTTCATGAAAGACTTGGATACCAATGTGTATTGCACTGCTGCTGAAATGATCGACTTTGAAAAAATGAACGAATGGTTGCTCCCACACAATGTGCGGTTGATTTGTAAGCACGCGGTGGAACTTCAGATTGAAAAGATTTCGTTCGGCCGAAAACCTTATGTCGAGGTCGATATTACAGAACCACTGGTGTCCGAGTTTTTTCATGACCATTGTCTCCACATTCCACAAGGAACCCATCTGGTGCCCTACAGTGTTCAAGGCGACCCAATGCCTCATCAACTCAAACAAATCTACATCGAATACCGGGTGAACGGTCGCCTTTACAAAGAACACTTTGACGAATATGCCATGATGATGGAGTCCGATTTGTGTCTAGACTTTCGCAATTTCCGCAACGCACAATGGTTGTCACCCACCAGCATTACCGATGCGCGATCTAATGTGGAGTTTTTCAACGATTGTTTGCGCCACGTAGCCTTCCGACCCTTTTTTCATGAACTAATTCAGCCGCTTTTATCCCAAGTCCAAGGCACAATGAACGTGATGCACTTGCGTTTGGAAAACGATGCAATCGATTTTTGGAGCCACATCAACAAACTTCCGAACGAATTGTACTTGAGCTTGTTGGAGCAAAAATACATCCGCATCATTCAAACACATTTGGATCCAGCATCGACCACCGTGTTGTTGTCGGGAAGCACGGAAAATGCGGTCACAAAATACATGGACAATCAGGGGTACAAATACGTCATGATGGACAAAACGTTGGTGCAAGGACGCGAGACCAATGCGATTTTAGATTATTTGATCAGTACACATTGCAACGGAGTCTTTGTTGGCAATGTCAATCCGCATAACTATCACGGGTCTACGTTTAGTTATGCGATTCTCAATAGTTTACGCAATGTGGAACACGTGAAAAAGGTCTGCATCGATACAGATCGCATTTTCGACAATGAATATATATTATAGACTTCGTGTTTTGGTTTGTTGTTTGTGTTATAAAGTCACGTTGCCGTTTTCGTCTAATTTGATTAAACAAACATTATTTGAAAATAAATTTACGTTTTTTAAATGATGAAGTGTATCTGGGCTACCCAGAGAGGTTAAAGCATGCCCTTTTTTTTGGACATCGACAATATCCACAGATGGTTTTCGTTTTTGTGGCGCACGGTGTTCGTACCCATCGACCCGTTCCTTGACGACGGTTCGCCATGCTTCTTCGATGCGAGGAACGGCTTCGGCGAACCAGATGGAATTGCGCTCGACCAATATACACGAAAACTCGTCTAAGTACCAATAGGTAGTTTCGTACAAATTGTGTGTCGATTCCCAGGTGTCTCGTTGCGATTCGATCCATGCGTCTACGTCGTCGACATGCAATGGCATGTACACAAAATGGGTATGTTCCATGGGACGAATGTCGTTTGGAATGAAATACAACACCACGCCTTTGTACTGTTCTGTACAGGCATTGAAGTCTTCACGTGTTTCGCATTCTTTGATACGTGTCTCCAGGAAATCACAGTACTGAAGACCGGTTGTTTCCATCTGGATTTGCATTTGCACCCAGTATTCTTCCGACGGGATACCAGTGATCTCCCGGTTGTAAATGTTCTTGATTTCGAGCATGTGTCCGTATCGGTTTGATAGTGGATCGATGTTGATACCGTCTGGCGATGCGCCAATGGGATACTTGGTGTGAGGAATACACCCATACTCTGTACTGACCTTGGTTGCGAATTTGTCTTCGTAAATCATCACACTGACTGGCTCATACTTGATGCCCCAGTTCATCGGTGATCGGGCATTGGACGGTCCCGACAGAGGATTGCTGATTTCCATAGGCTTGCACTTTTCGTAGATCAAACTGTTGTATTGCGAAGACGACGCAAAGATCTTCCACAAATTGCTGGCACTGAACAATGTGTAACGGATTTCGTACCATTGCAAGGACCTCTGTTTTTGCACGGGGAAACTGTGGACACGGGTCAGCAGTTCCGATGCGTCCGGTTGAGGGACGATATCCAGGACATCGGTGCTTTGTCGAGGCGGCATTTGCAAGCACTCGGTGAGGTAGGCATCGACGTATTGGTCGACATCGATTTCAATGGTTTCTTCGATGTCGTCGGTCAGCCAATCTTGGGACTCTGCGCAATCACACAAATACGATACACTCTCTTCTTTGATTCGTTGTATGTAATCGGGTTTGGTATAATTCAACAGGGTTAAGTGGACGATTTCTTCCACAGTATCCACTATCTGCTCGTGGAGCTGGTTTTGTTCGTTTTCTGTGATCATTGACATGTTGTTGTATAGAACTATAGATACCGTTATACTTATATACTTTCAGGGTCATCAATTTTTTGGGATCGATTTTTCTCTGTAATGCGTTTTGGGGTCAATCCACTCAACGTCGACACCCGTTTGCTGTCGGCCCGCAATGTAAAGGCGTGATTCGAGGGATGAAAGTACAGTCCAGGTATGTCGATCACGACCCCTTTGGCTTTGTCGTACTGGATTTCTTTGGACCGCTCGAGACGTTTGCCATCCAAACAAGACGACAAAAACGTTTTCAGTTGTCGCACCTCTTTGGTAGAATAGTTGTGTTGTTTGCCGTACTTTTCTGCATATGAATGCAGTTTCTGTGTTTTGGTGGATTTCGTCAATTTGTTCCAAGACTCTGCTTTGTTTTGCATGAACTCGCTTTCCAACATTTTGTCCACGTCAACTGGAATATCATTTACTGGATTATTTGATAAGTCTAACTCCATTATAAGTTATCTTCTTTAAATCTTTTTATTTGCTTTTTTAAGTTATATAAAAAATAGTATTATTTTCTAGGGTTGGTATTTTCTCGGGTTGGTATTTTCTCGGGTTCATTTTTATGTTTCATAATAAAGTGTTAGAATAACTAGAACTAGAAACAACAGATGGATGTGAAGATTGTGACACTTCCTACTAAAACGTGTAAAACTGAAAAGCCGAAGAAAAACCGGGTGGTGACGCATACCAAACGGTGGCAGACGCATGTTCAGACGGACGACCTTGATCCTATCCAACAATGCGAATGGTTGCAACACATCGAAGACGATTCCGAAAAATCGAAGTTGATGAAGAGTCAGATTCACGCGAAGATCAAAGGCTACAAATCACAAGATGTACAAAAAGCGGTGTATGATCCGGACAAGTTTGTCAGTTTTGATGGTGTGATCTCGAAACTCCGACGTTGTGACTTGTTGTGTTTTTATTGTCGCGAACCTTGTGCGATCTGGTACGAGCAATCACGGTACCCGAAACAATGGTCTTTAGAACGAATCGACAACGACTTTGGACACAACGACGACAATGTTGAAATTGCCTGTTTGTCGTGCAACATCAAACGACGATGCATGTATCATGAACGGTTTCGGTTTACGAAACAAATGAAGTTTGTGAAAAAAGACGAGAACGAGACGTGATCTTTTGAAATTGAAACGACAACAAAAAAAGACGATCTATGAAATGATATAAAGATAGACTACGAGTATAGTGTAAAAATGTCAGTCGCCAAGTCACTCTACCTTCCCGCAGTTCCAGTGTCGTTCAATCGTATGGACATTGCCGAACGTTTTTCCTGTTACGGACAAATCCATCGCATCGACTTTTCGGAAAACTACGGGCCTCGTGGAAGCGAAGTGGGCGACGTGTTTATTCATTTTTACAAGTTCAATCCGTTTGCAGAAGGCGGTTATTTGGCATACCAACATCGCCGTGGACTCCCCATGTACACGTTTATACAAGACTATATGATTGTGGTACGGCCGTATACCTCTCAGTATTTGTTGTGATTTTGTGATTACACCGTCAATGTTTTCAAATTCTGCGTATTGACCGTACCCGCCTGGGTACATAATTCGATATTTTTCACGGTGGTGTAACTCATCACCACGCTTTTTAAGGCTTTCAGCTTGTTTGTATGTTGTTTGCATAACATACAACCCATTTTAATGATCGTCATGGTTTGTTTTTTGGTAAGTATTTGTGATGATGATGGCATTTTTGCGATGACGTGACACGACGAATGTTCGTTTGCATGAAACCACATATCGTTCATGTTGGCTTGTTCCAAGATATGCGTGTTTTCTTGGGCATTGGTGCCGACCTTGTATTCAATGGCGGCGTTGATGTTGGAGAATCGATGGACAATTGTTTTCATGTTATAACACGTATAGGGTCTGGAACGAGATACATGTTGTCGTGCTCTATCGTTTTAAATCAATTTTATAAGAACACACATAAACACTTTTCAAAAGAAGCATCTAATGATACAAGAAAACACACATTTAAACAAACTCGATGCATTTCACCGGACCAACCGGATTCCTCATATTATTTTCCACGGCCAAACTGGATCGGGGAAGAAAACCATCGTACAGAACTTCATCCGAAAAATCTATAACCACAACGAACAAAACATCAAGAACAACGTCATGTTTGTCAATTGTGCTCACGGCAAAGGGATCAAGTTTATCCGGGAAGAACTCAAGTTCTTTGCGAAGACGAATGTTCATTTCAATAGCGGCATTTGGTTCAAAATCATTGTCTTGATCAATGCGGATCATTTAACGGTAGACGCACAATCCGCCTTGCGAAGGTGCATCGAACAATTCAGCAACAACACGCGGTTTTTCATTGTGATTGAAAACAAGAACCGATTGCTGACACCTATTGTGTCTCGGTTCTGCGAAGTATTTGTGCCTTTGCCGATGGAAAATGGTAAAACCACCAACTACCACAAAATTCAAATGAACCAGGTGTTTTCTTTTCGTAACCAACTACAGCAACAGGCATTGGAAGTCATAGATGGTGTGTTGTCGAATCTGGAAGAAGACATCAATCATCAATCTTTGTTACAAGCAGTGCAACAACTGTATACAGAAGGCATTCACAGTTTCCAATTGGTGAAATGGCTACAACAACAAGATCGTACCGATGTGGAACGCGCGAACTTGACCATGTACTTCTCGAAGATTCGTTCTGAATACCGATGTGAACGACTATTGATGTTGGTGTTGTTGGATTTCTTTTACTTTAATGTGGACAAAGGCCTGAAGTCTCTGTCGTTCATGTAAAGAATTGCGCAAATAAGAACTTAAAGATTTGCGTGATCATTACACCATAAAGATGGACGACTTTGATATTTCCAACTTATATGAATCTCGCAATGCTTGGTGTGGCCGTTTGGTACGCATATTGGTTCCGGTTGTGATCGATGGGGTGCGATCCATTTACAACGAATCTTGGAAGATGTGCGTGAACAACAACGAATTATCGAAATACTTGATGACATTTCAAAACCTATTGTCACGTGTTCCCAAATGGAACGCCATCATCTTGGAACAAGAACGTAAACGCATCATTGAGTCAAGTGGATGTAATCATTTGGAAGATCTCATTACATGTGTGCATATCATCCAACTGAAAGTCCTTACATGCATTCGAGTCGGAAATAAACAGAAGAAAATCGACATTTCCATCCCCAAACTAGACAACTTTCTACATCGAGTGTACATTAATGTGGCTCGAAAAGTGTATGCGAATGTGTATCTGTTTGAGCGAAACATTGCCGATTTGCAGAAACAAAAATATCACCGTGAACTGGAAATGATTGTAAGTGAATGTATCATGACCGCTATTCAAGAAAGCATCCCTACCGAATCGATCATCCGTGCGTATTTGGACGAGAACCAGGAAGAAGAGGAGGAAGAAATTATCGAAGCCATTCCGGAGAAGGAAGACGAGGAGGACGGAAAAGATGGGAAAGACGACAAAGACGGAGAAATCGACGAAAAGAAAGAGGAAGAACTGCTGCCCGAAGAACTCCCACCTAGTTTGTCTGTCGAAAATATGGACGATAACAAAGTCATTACAAAACTCAGTTTCAATGATGTCGATTCTGCATCGGACGGTACTATGATTGATGCTCCCAAGACCATTGATCGTTTGGAACAAATCAGTGACGAGCGTGAGGCCCAGCGTAAATTGGAAGAAGAAGACGACGATGAGGACGGCAATGATCGCATCAAAATCCACATGGACGAAAATGTGGATTTGACCGATGTATTTGATTTAGACAAAACCGACGGGTCTGGTCCAACATCGGACGACACAAGTGCGTCGTTTGATTTCGAAGACCTCTAGAATGCGTTTGAAAGTCAAATCGTTTTTGCATTTTATTAGTATACTAAAATGGAAAAAGTACTGTTGTTTGCGATATGTGTCACCCTTTTGTTTGGTGCGCTGAAATTTGCTGAAATGAAGTTTCTTGACCAACATTTCAAACCCATGAAAGATGTTGTCCGTGATTTGGTCATGGTGTTTGGTTCTGCACTTGCGGGTGGTTACGTGTTCTTGTTGAATTCGACCAGTATCGATGAAATGTTTTCGGTTGTGTTCAATACAAAGACATTGAACCCCGAAACTACACAAATATTTACAGGCAACCCTGAATTTTAATTCAGTTGCGGAGAAAACGAGTTTTAAAAGTATCGTGTGTTTACAATACCGGCACATGTGGTCACATTTGTGGCTTTGTATGATGTTGTTATCCGCATCATTCGTCTTTTATGCAACACATGCGAACATCCATACTATCGATGAAGTCATTGGACATTGTTTTTATATACTCGCACTTATGGTTGGGTTTGGGATCTCTACTCTCTTCTACGAAATTACACAAAGACGATGGAGTTCATGGTGGATTATAATGTTGCTGTTTGTTTTATTGGAATCACTGGTTGTTGGTGAGGATGTCGATCTATATGTGAATACTGCGTTTTTGTGCATGTATGGATTTGCATTCGTTCAGAGTTTTTCTTCCTGGATTTGCATGTGGTTGTTTATGGCAATGAATGTGACAATGGGTTTCATGGAAGATATAGAAATCGATTCGGCCAAACTTCATTATATTGGCTTCTTTGTACTTATGTACCTTTACTTGCATTTATCGTCTAACATTTAGAAAATAATACAACGACAATTATTTTCTACATGCTATTATATATAACCATGAGTGGCGAATCAAAGCCTGAAGAGACCAAAGTCGAAGACACCTCGGGTGTCGATCTGTCTGGCGTTGACCTTTCTGGTGCCGTCGTGGACGCATCTGGATCTGTTGTGGAACCTCCAGTTGCCAAGAAGGACATGCTTTTAGCCGATATTATCGCAGAATATTTGGCCACGGAAGAAAAAGAAATCCCATTGAGCCCTCGTGTGCTTCATATGTTGAACCGTATGCTGCAAATCGATACGACTCACTTGGAAAACATCGAGAAGCTGTACACCAAAATCATGGCTGACCGCAAGATCGATGTCAAGGACACCGGAGACATCATCAAATTGATCAAAGAAGTCTACCAGTTCTTCCGTCAAACCTTTGTTCGCAAGGTCTCACCAGAAGACTGCGGTATCTTAATCAAGATCGTTATTTTCTTGTTGGTCACGTATCGGTTGGATGAAGACCCTGAAACCAAAGAAGCCATTCAAAACGAAGAACTCTTCGAAATCTTGGACGAGGTGGTAGCCACTTGTGTGGGACTCATCGAATTCAAGGAAAACATCCCTCGTGGATTGTTCCGCTCGTTCTTGGTGTGCTTCTAAGTAGGTTGTATGTTTTGTAGGAACGTCATTAGATGTTGAATCTTATGTAATGACGTATGGTGTGTGGTATGTGGTTGGTCTGATTACCATTTCGTTTTCTTCACATTGATCTGCGACCCTGGTTTCCGCTTGCGTGCGTTATTGGGGTCGTACGCTTCGTCTTCGTCGTCGGATCCCATCCCTTTTGATATTTCCCAGAATTCTTTCGAGCCCAGGCGGAACGTCGGTCGGTTTTCTGCTTTGTACCAGAAAATCTGGTCTTGTAGTTTGTTGGATTTGGCATTGTTGTTGATCACTAAACACTCATAGTTTTCTGTAGTCTGGTCCATCACCGAGCAAAATGACTCCAGGGTAGGAAACATACTGGCAAAGTTCTCCCAAATGCGCTTACGATTGGTGGCATAGGGTTCTCGCAAAATAAAGACATAATCGATGTTAGTACGTAGCGTCGGTGGGATGCCTAAAGGATACTGCATCGTGATGATCAACATCACTTTCCAGTGACGACCGTTCATGAACAACAGACGCATCAACTTGTCTCGAGACCAACTGTTGTCGTACAAACAATCGTCCAGAATCACAAAGGTACGCGGATCGATCGTTGATCGCTTGTAAGTTTCCATTTCTTTCTTCATTTGCTTCAGCACTGTTTTTTGTCGCCGTAAAATGTTCTCTATCAACGCCGAACTGTATTCTTCGTGGATAAAGAGTTTAGGCACATGCGCAGCATAAAACCCGTTCCCCGCTTCTGTCCCCGAAATGACCGTACCAATCGGAATATCCTGGTGGTGATACAATAAATCTCTTACTAAATACGTTTTTCCGGTGTCACGGCGACCGATTAACACAATCACCGGTCCTTTGTTTTCGTCTGGTTTAAAGGTGATTGTTCGCATGTCAAATTTTTTTAGCTCCAATGTCATATCTATGGTTAAACCTGATATAAATAAAATCGAATTTAGACGTTTGCATCGATTCGTTAGAACAACCAAATCCAAATGTTTTTGGAATTCATAATGTTTACCATCAACTACAATAAAACGAGAGACATCGATTGGAATTCTTTTACCGAAGACAGTTTGCCTTATAATCCTCATCAACACGAAAAAGTACAAAATTATTATCCTCTTTACGATTCGTTCTTCCAAATGGATGAGCAACACCGTAACCAAGTTTGTTTCAAAACAACGAAGTCCTTCTTGAATCCGAATACCGTGGTGTGCAAAGGGAAAAAACAGAAACAAGGCATCTTCATCAAATACGCTCCGTTATTGGACCCCATCCATTACTTGATTGGTAAATACAACGATCGTAAAGACCAGCTGTCCGTGTTGCCGAGTTCAGAAACCAACGAAATGGTATTGCCTAAGATCGCCAACCCCAATAACGCGTCGTATGTAGATTGTTTCTTCAACTTTTTGTCTTCGCAAATGCTCAATCATCACCAATTCCCGAACGCTATCGATTTTTTTGGATCTTTTATGGCGGTGCAGAAAGAATTCCGATTTGATGTATCCGAAGACTACGACTATTTGCAAGACTCCGAGTTCTTCCGCAACAAACAAGATGTGCTGTACCGCATTGACGAAGTGGACGACGAAGATCTGATCAAATCGAATGCGAAAAACACACACGGAAACCGCCCGAAAATACATATCGATTCTGACTTTGTAGGCGACATCGTAGATCTTGATTTTGTGGACGATGGTCTCCCGTTGGACGACGTGGTTGTGGACACTGTGTATGAAGTCACTAAGTCGGACAACAGCGACATCGACTGTGATGACAGTGATGACAGTGATGACAGTGATGACAGTGAGGTTAGTGTGAGTTCGGAAGAAGATGGTGACGAAGAGGAAGACGAAGACGAAGAGGAAGACGAAGAGGATGAAGATTCCGAATATGATTCCGAAAATTCGGAAGAAGACGAACCCTTATATGCCTATGTCTACAACTTTCCGGTGCAAATGATCTGTATGGAAAAATGCGTCGGCACCTTGGACGAATTGTTGGTAGAAGGCAAATTCCCACACGACCATCTGGTCAGTGCATTGGCACAAGTGGTGTTTGCGTTGCTGACTTTCCAGAAAGCCTTTTCGTTTACCCACAATGATCTACACACCAACAACATTGTTTACCAGAAGACACAACAAAAATACATCGTGTATCAATACAATGGCAACAAATACTATGTCCCCACATTTGGTCGTATTTTCAAAATGATCGATTTCGGTCGTGCGATTTACCGATTCCAGGACAAAGTGTTCTGCAGTGATAGTTTCGCTCCGGGTGGCGATGCCCACAGCCAGTACAATTGCGAGCCTTATATGAACAAATCGAAGCCGCGATTGGATCCTAACATGAGTTTCGATTTGTGTCGACTTGGTTGTTCATTGTATGATTTCTTATTTGACGAGGATGATGACACAAGTGATGTAAGTTCGCGGCATGTTGCTTACCAGACTGTTCTTCGATGGTGCATGGATGATATGGGGAAGAATATCTTGTACAAGAAAAACGGAGACGATCGTTACCCGAATTTTAAATTGTACAAAATGATTGCGCGCATTGTACACAAACACACTCCTGATAATGAATTGACGATGCCGTTATTGAAACAGTTCTTGAAACGACCGAAGAACAACGACAAAATGACCCAGGTAAATATTGATGACTTACCTCGGTACTATGCGTAATTGTATTTGGTGTTTTGTATTGGTACATTATACATTCGTTTGTGTAATATACTTTTGTTGGATACATGGATGGTTGGATGAATGCATGAATCATTTATGCGGATTCTTTTGTTTCCTCATCTTCTTCCACAGGAGGCAATTCTTTTACTCTACTGGATTCCTCCTCTGCAAAGGGCTGTTTGCTCAAGATCGGATCGCCACCTTGGACGGCTACATCACGGCTCTCGAAATCCACCGTTTCCTTGACACCAACCAAGTTGCCTTCGGAGTCCATGGTCTGGGTAAGTTTGTTGCCGGATTCTTTTGCAAGGGCCACGTTGCGCTCGATGGCCTTGCGCTTGCTCTCGTACAGACGCTTCTCGAATTCTTCCTTGGCTTTCATCTCGTTCTTGAGCTTTTCATGGTGAAGCTGGTTGAGTTCTTCTTCCATGAATTCAATGCGCCCTGTCTTGTAAGCATCTGGATCGAGTGGTGTCCACACGAAATTGCGTCCGACGAAGATATCATGATTGGGGTCGCGGTCGCGGATTTGCTTTGCGTGCTTCTCGGCTTCTTCCACTGTGGCAAAGTTACCACGGTTCATGAACCCGCGAATGGAAGTCTGAAAATCGTGTTCTTTTTGGTAAGCTTCGGTGAGCTTGGCCTCGTTCTTGTCCATGAAGAAATTGAAATCGCTTGTGACATCCTCTTTCTTTAGGACGTTTTCTTCTTCGCGAACAAATTCCACGAAATCGGCGGCGAGTTTTTCCGGATCGATGTTGTACTTGTGGGCAACGAATTGCGTGTAGTCCGAAAACATGGTCACTGCTTTAGTGTATTCCCATTGTTTCACGAACTTCTCAAACATGAAAATGTTCTTTTGCTTGATGATCTTTTCCGGAGAAACGAACGAATAACAACCATACTGTTGGTTGGAGATCACGGGATCTTCGCTGAGAAGGTCCACGTATTTAGGGTTGAGCTTGCCGTCTTTGGTCATTTTCTGTTCAAAACTCTTGGTGGTTTTGGTAGGGGTCGTCATCTTTAGCCATATTTCATTATTCGATTTAAGTTGTTTTTAGTCAATATTTTTTTATAGGGTTTAATATATAATTCAAATGAACGACATGTTTGACTTTAGCGAATTCGTGAAGCGTGCCATCAAGTACCTCGTCGAAGGTATCATGGTTGCCATTGCTGCCTTTGTGATCCCACAAAAGGCATTGAAGATTGAGGAAGTGGTCATCATTGCCTTGGCTGCTGCTGCCACATTCAGTGTGCTTGATGTGTTCGTGCCATCCATGGCATCGAGTGCACGTGGAGGTGCTGGATTCGGTATTGGTGCCAACTTGGTCCAATTCCCCGCCGCCATGTACCCCAAGTAAACTCATTAATTAATTAATTAACTAATTCATACATAAATAAGTGTATAAAATCATCATACTTTTGCGTTGTAAAATTATGATCATCAAACCGTCGGGAAATACTCCCAGTCCAAGTAATCGCATACTTTCTTCCAAATCATATCTTGCTCGAGCTGTTTGATCCGGTCTTTCATCATCGGGATAAACGGCAAGTACTGCTTCTGGTCCAACAACACACACAACTGACACAATATATACGTGTAATTGAAGAAATTCGTCCGGTTGATGGGACAGAATATCGCCCATGGTTGCTGGATCTCAATAAACAACACACACAACGTTTCAATCAGTTCTTCGTCCATCAGTGGCGGTTTGATCCCCAGGATCGAATTGATGTATTGGATATGCTCGAAGTACTTGTTGTAGCCCAAAATGCTCAAGATGTTCCGCATTTCTGTGTAATTCATTTCCGACATGTTCTTCCGTTCTTTCTTGATCCGGTTGCGTACGTCTTCCAATACATCGTCCGGAATACGCGTTGTTTCTTTCGCTTGGAACTGCGACAAGATTTCTTTGAAATGGTTCAGACGAATGTACGCCGTGTACGACACCTCATTGGGCATTTCTTTGTTCAGCGGTTTTTGATTCTCCACAATGTGAATCATGAACTTCCCACATTTGACGTTGTTGCAAATCAACACGCCTTCTTCGTCCAAAGGGATCAACTCGCCTTGGTTACAGATCAAACACGTATCGGAATCCAAGACGTATTCTTGCAAGTGGATGATGTTGCCTTCCACGTTCTTCCAATAGTTCTGGTAAATCTGTTTCGATGCTTTGTATTTGTCGCTGTTCATATTCGAACTGTCATCCGTGGTCCCTTTGATCTTGAAGAACGAATTGATGGTGTTGGAATCGATCTTGTTTTCGCCGCTCGATATCTTCTGCTTTTCTTCGTAGTAATTGAAGATGTACTTCGAGTTCTGCAACAAGTACTGTTTTTTTTGTTTCTTCAACTGGGAGATCTCTTGTTTGATGTCGTCCAACTGTTCGCGATACTCGTAGTAGGCATCCGACGTTTTGTTCTTCATGGCACGAAGGGTTTGAATCAGCTGGATTTTTTGTTCTTGTAATTTCGGAATGGTTTCGTGTTCGATCACATGGAAGATATTCATCATATCGGTGTGTTTTTCATCGATTGTCTGGTTTTGTTCTCTTTTTTTTGATTCTTTTTCCATGGATTTTTGTAGTACTTTTCTTCGATGTGTTTAATATCTTCTTTGGGAAAAAGCATATTGAGAAGGAGGTCGAATGGAATGGATTGGATTGGATTGGACACATGGGTCGCTTTTCTACAAAAAGTCGTATTTAATTGTGTAAAAACGATGCGAGAAGAATGTAGTGGGCAAATTAAAAAGCGTGAATTTAATGTTGTTACAAGTGTAGCGCATTTTGTTATTTTTTGTTCAATTCTGGAAAATTAAAATGTTTAGGAAGAATATATTAGACAACAATGGCTGGAGCTCTTATGCAAATCGTTGCCTATGGCGCACAAGATCTTTTCCTTACCGGAACCCCCGAGATTACCTACTGGAAGGTGTCTTACCGCAGACACACCAACTTCGCTATGGAGAGTATTGAACAGACTTTCCAAGGACAAGCCGACTTCGGACGACGTGTCAGTGCCGTTCTTTCGAGAAACGGTGACCTTGCATACCGTGTGTACTTGCAGGTTACTCTTCCTGAGATCAACCAAGACGTTAACGGAGCTAGCGACGCTGTCTATGCCCGCTGGTTGGACTATGTTGGTGAGCAACTCATCTCCCAAGTTGAGGTTGAGATTGGAGGCCAACGCATCGACCGCCAATACGGTGACTGGATGCACATCTGGAACCAACTTACCATGTCCTCGGAACAACAAAAGGGATACTGGAAGATGATTGGACACACCACTCAGCTTACCTACATCACTGACCCCGACTTCGCATCTGTCGCTGGACCATGCGCTTCATCGGGAGGACCTGCCCAAGTGTGCGCTCCTCGCAACGCCCTTCCTGAGTCCACCCTTTACGTTCCTCTTCAATTCTGGTTCTGCAAGAACCCTGGACTTGCTCTTCCATTGATTGCCCTCCAATACCACGAGGTCAAGATCAACCTTGATCTTCGCCCCATCGGAGAGTGCTTGTGGGCTGTCAATGACCTTTACAAGGCATCTGGAGCCGTCCAGGTTTCGCAAGCCTACCAACAATCCCTTGTTGCTGCTTCGCTCTACATCGACTACATCTTCCTTGATACCGATGAGCGCCGCAAGATGGCCCAGAACCCACATGAGTACTTGATTGAGCAACTCCAATTCACTGGTGACGAATCTGTTGGATCTTCATCCAACAAGATCAAGCTCAACTTCAACCACCCATGCAAGGAGCTCATCTGGGTTGTCCAACCCGATGCCAACGTTGACTACTGTGGATCTCTTGAGGCTGGAAACACCCTCTACAAGACCCTTGGTGCTCAGCCATTCAACTACACTGATGCCATCGATGCTCTTCCCAACGCCATCCACGCATTCGGATCCCCTGGATCTGTTGGTGGAACCGATGACTTCATCAAGGATGGACTCTTCGAGATGGGAGGTGCAGCTGATGCCACAATCGCAAACCCAACTACATCCGGTGCCCACGGCCAAACAGCACCATTCGGAAACGCAAGTGCCACTGGTGCCAGTGTTTCGGATGCCGGAACCTTCGTTCTTGCCGAGACTGCCCTTGACATGCACTGCTGGGGAGAAAACCCTGTTGTCACTGCCAAGTTGCAACTCAACGGACAAGACCGCTTCTCCGAGCGTGAAGGATCTTACTTCGACGTTGTTCAACCATACCAACACCACACCCGTGCCCCGGATACTGGTATCAACGCATACTCCTTCGCCCTTCGCCCCGAAGAGCACCAACCATCTGGATCATGCAACTTCTCCAGAATCGACAACGCCGTCCTTCAACTTGTTCTTTCCTCCGGAACTGTTTCCGGTGTCAAGACTGCTAAGGTCCGTGTCTATGCTCTTTCATACAACGTTCTTCGCGTAATGTCGGGTATGGCTGGAATAGCTTATTCAAATCTTTCTGCAGTTGTTTCTGACATGGCTGATCTTGAGTGGGCATAAATGTCTTCAATCCTTAAACTTAATTAAATAATTATTATGTGTTTTATCATAATAAGTATGCTTGTCTTTTATCCCGAAGTTCATTTGCCTCAATGGGAAGCCCAAAAACGCACATTGATCGATCGTGCCACACAAGGAGAGTTTGTCTTGTTGTTGGAATGCAAACAATACGACCCATCTACTCAAGCGAATATCAATGGATTTGAAACACTCGATCCTTTGTACCCAGAAACCGTCTTGTGTTCTACCTATACCATGTCTTTGGTCCCCTTTATTACATTGAAGGAAGGCGGTAACCATTCGATTGCAGTATTGGTGTTCTTCTTGTACATTTCGCTTTTTTATCCATCTGCAAAAGAATACATGACTTCGTTTTCCGATGAAGAGTGGTACGCGTCATATGACCACTTTTTACAGGACATTTCGTTTGACATGCGTGATTTTGAAAATTGTAATGAGTGTATGAAACAACATGTACGCAAGAGGGCAGCGCTGTTCGGTGGACTTCCATCAAAGATTCCATATGAGGTCATTCGTAACAGCTGTCTTCATACATTACAACAAATGTACCCTAGTCGAGAAATAGATGATATTGTTATCGAGAAGACACTCATTGAACGTGAAAGGTTGATGGCCGACAACATAATAGATGCATTGAAGAATTATCCCAATCAATCTATTTGTATTTGTATAGGCGCTGGCCATTTGATGCCTTTCTTAAGCGAACGCCAAATTGCCAATCTAGGATTGGACCCTTTTTTTACTGGTTATCATCAAAATATACAAGAAACAAGACTACTACATCGGCTACGCAATATGGGAATATCTTACAAAGTGGAAATCTGATGATGATGAATGGCTTGTAAATGCACAAACCAAGTATCAAGTGAAAACGCATTTTTCATGTAATTACACCCACCACAACACGGTTTACTATTGGTTTCCGTGTAACCCATTGCATTGTCCACCCGATCGATACCATTCCGATGGTTATATGAAGTCTTTTTGCCACACAAATAACACGGTTGACCTGTTATCGACATGAAAAACTCCTCCGATATTTCAAATGGTAGTGATCGTTTCTCTGCTCTTCGTTTATAGCTATCATAAGGCGTACCAGTGTAGTTTGAGAATGAATCGGAATAATTGTACTGGTATTCAATGTACTTTGAGTGTGAAAGTATGTGTTGAACTCTTTTTACAAACACGTCGCTCGTCATTTGACATTTGATGTAGTTGCACATGGAACAGGAAGCAGAACAATTTTCTACTGTGTAACCAAGAGAAGAATCGTTTCGATCTACACCGTGGAACCCCCTAGTTTCATTGATCTTTCCACAGAAATTACATGGATTGGCCGTAATGGTTTTGAATTCATCTAATGTCAACATAAAACCAATGTTACGATACTTTGCAGAATTCACATATATTTTGTATTGGCATTCAACGTTTACTTTCTGTTTTTCATGTTGTTTTTTCAATGCATCTGGATTTCTGGAACGCCATAATTTCGCATAATTTGCATTTGCCTTTAGAAATTCTTTTTCGTTTTTTTCTCTTTGACGAATCCGATAGTTTCTCCATGCTTTCACAACTTTATCCCAATTCTCTTTTTTCCATTGTTTTTTACGATTTTTCTGTTCTTCGGTGGTTTCTCTTTCTCGACTCATTGCTAGACGATGTTCTTTGTCTCGTTTTTCGTCTTGGATCTTGTTCCTTTCTCGACAGTTGTTACATGTCATTGTTTTTTGCTTGCGAGATCCAGAAAACGAGTCCAAAGGATACTCTTTGCCACAAGTAGTACAATGTTTTGTTGTAGCATTCTCGGCTTGCTCAGCGTTTGCTTGTTTCGCATTGTCTCGTTTGTCTTGGTCCTTTTCGCGCTCTTTACTACGACACGAATCACATCGCTTGTGGATTGAGTTTTCTTCAATGATTTCTCTACAACCACGAATAAATTGAGTACATGGTCTATGTCCAGATTCGTGGACTTCGTCTACCCATAAATAGATCTGATGTAGTTTACAGTATTTGTTGTCTTTCGATCTTTTATAATTGCATTTTTCATGTGCACATGGTACAACTTTGTTTTTTTGCACCGTACGATTTGTCTTTCCTCGCGAACAACAACACTCACATGTCTTATTTGTTTCATGAAAAAACGCTTTTTTACAACCCGAACAGATTGTTAGCGCATTTAGATGTTCTGTGCTGTATCCTTTCATGTACTGATGGTTCTTGCAGAATTGTGTGTCGCCTTGGGCATTCAGACGACAGGGGTTTAGGTTTCGATCTTTTCCGTGACACTTCATTTATACAATAGGATATGTTGATCTCTTTATGTTTCTTATTCAGTTTTTTAATTTGTGTATGGTATGGTATGGCAGGTATAGGCAGTGAATGTAATCAAATGAAATCTGGTTAACAACCCTTTTTGAAGAATCCCCCTAAAAATGAAATACGTTACCCACTTAAATATATACCACTATAAAATATAGATAACATGGTACGTACAACAATGGACGAGGTTAGTGCGTTATTTTTAGATAAAATCAAAAAAGGCGAGAGCTGGGAAAACGAATATGGGATATGTAATACCCACAATCGGTTTCCTACGCATAAATGCCTTTACGAAAAAGAGGAAGACTACAAAGTACAATTCAAGACTGTAACCGGTGTTGACTACTTCAAGATCGTTCCGCATTTCTACGCATTCCCAGGTGGTTCTTACTATTGGGATTCAGTCGATGGAGAAATCACCGATGGACACATTACCTTCTATGAAAACCCTCAGCGCAAAACACTATGATGAATCTGGCCGACTGGTTAACAAAAATCTGTAAAAAATTGATCGTCTTTGAACAACTGTGACACACAATCATATACATATGCACACTTACGTACATACACCATTCAATCACCATTCTACAACACTCGAGATATGCAACAGGTAAACTATTACAACGATGAGTACTTCCGCGACATGTCACCTTTGTCGGTGGCAGATTTACAGTCCGATTTATTTGATGTGGCATCGACAACTGACTCGATTGAAACCATTGATGCTTTGTATCCTTTGAACAACATCACAATCTACACTTTAGACAAAGAAGACTGCGGCAAGGAAACCTTTGAATGTCCTCTGTGTATGGAAGATGTAGCCAGTCACCATAAAGTCGAATTGAATTGCGGACATACTTGTTGCGCCAACTGTTTGACCGAATGCTTTCGGGCGAGTCAACAGAGTTATCGGCCCATGCGATGCTTCATGTGCCGCAATACATGCTTTTCTGTGGAAATTCCCCACAAACATACTTTTGAAACTACGGTTGCCAAACGAGACCAATTGCAATCGTCCTTTGTGGAAGAGGACGATCAGCACATTGTGACCCAATCTACACGCACCCGTTCTTTGCGGTTATACAACTATTATGTATATCGACAAGACCCTGGATCGTCCGATGAAGAAGACTACCGGGAAATCGATCCTTTTGTAGATGATTTTAGGAATGATTAATTAGTTAGATTAGCGATTTTGTAGTATTTACTTAACATATAAACAAAGATGCAAAGCATGTACGCTTTTTTTTCACGAATGTTCTCTCGAACTACACATGAGCCATTGATCAAACTGGAAAAATCAGACAGTGATCCTGAAATGACCGTTCCTGAAAGTACACTGGCCCCTGAGTCTGTCAAAGAATCCGAGCCAGAACCTGTCAAAGAACCTGAACCTGAACCTGTCAAAGAACCTGAACCTGAACCTGTCAAAGAACCTGAACCTGAACCTGAACCTGAACCTGAACCTGAACCTGAACCTGAACCTGTCAAAGAACCGGAACCAGAACCTGTCAAAGAACCGGAACCAGAACCTGTCAAAGAACCGGAACCAGAACCTGTCAAAGAACCGGAACCTGAACCGGAACCGGAACCAGAGCCAGAGCCTGTCAAAGAACCGGAACCGGAACCGGAACCGGAACCTGAACCTGAACTGGAACCAGAGCCAGAGCCTGTCAAAGAACCGGAACCGGAACCTGAACCAGAGCCTGTCAAAGAACCCGAGCCAGAACCTGAACCAGAGCCTGTCAAAGAACCTGACACTGAGTCTGAGACTGAGACTGAGTCAGAACCCGAACCTGAGCAAAAGGAACCACAAGAAGAATAAAAAGATATTTCCACAAAAAAGACTTAAAACAATACACGTACCCATTGCAACATGTACACTCAAGACCAATGGTTATTGCAAGATTTACTTCAATTTTACCAAAACCAAGACTATTTGGAAAAATTCAAAAAGATCATCAACCGCGAATACTACATCGAAAACACTTCCAAAATCTTATCGATCCGCATCATTTATTGGTTTGTTACCAATTTCGCCAAACAACACTTTACGTGTTACGACCTCCCCGTTGACAACGACAATACCAAACGTTTTTTGGTGTGGGAAAACTACAAATTGACCGAGAGTAGTTATTCGAAACAGTTGTTCGATGCGTATTGTCGCCATGACCGTGTATTGATTCCTTATCGCGAAAACAACCAACTTGAAACCACGATTGCGCAGATGCATTTTTTCAAATGGGTATTTGTGAACAAAATCATCGAATATATCGAAAACAAATACGATTCGATTGAAAAGGACATGAACGTGAGATTGAATACCGTCAAACGTAAACCCGCGATCGAATCCGATGGCACCAAGACACGAAAGAAACGCGAAGAACTTTCTATGAATGCCTGCAAAAGTCTTCGGAAGGAAGTGCGTTCGGTAAAAATGACGTTTTGATACATTCAATTATCGTAAATTAATTATCGTAAAATCAAAATAAACGTAGATTGTGATTTTGCTCTAAGTCCATGAAGTATTTGTATGCCGTCATTAGAATGCCAGTCGAAGTTACGAACACAGGAGAATACAACGTGATGACAGATCGTCTCACAACGACGTTTGAGCCATGTGACGAACTTCCACCTATCAACACTGAGAACGAAATGGATGGGATCATCGAACAATTACAATCCGCACTAACGAACGTTCCGGATGTACCACAAAAAAGTAACACCGTCGAAACTGCTGTGGAATCGACAACTACGGCTACAGAACCCGAAGTCAAACTTGTGTTGCAATCCGTTCTCGATCGGACGAAGAAAACGCTCACCTTCCGCAACATGCGATCCCGAAAACATTTCAGTCGAAAACGCCGACCAGTCGTTTGAATCAATTGCTCGACACATAGCGGTCTCGCGAAAACTCTCGTTGGATTTTGCCTTGACAGTAAGATTCTAAATCGAGAATGGCGCACGATTTCGATATCGCATCATACAACACATTCCACAATGGTTGGTCACGATACGTTTTGTATGCACTTTGTAGGTAATGCATCCAAAACAGATCGTAGTGTTCACACGTTTTGGCATGTTGTGGACAGAAGCCGAATATATTGTTCTCAACATACGTAATGGGTTTCGAAAGGTCGTAATTGGTTTTCAAATTGCGTAAATACAATTTCGCGGAATCGATATTGGCGCGTGTTTCTTTTTCCAGTTGTACGATGTAATCCATTTCTTGGTTTGTGTTCGAAACCCCTTTGTGTTTTTTTTGCACAATTTTCAACGAGTGATGGTTTTCGGCTTGTTGTTGGATATGCTTCCAGTCTTTATCTGGTTTCAAGTACATATAGTGATCGACGTACATCACAAAATCATACGCACGCCCGACGTATTGACGAAGGGCCTTGTGAAGCTGGAACTTGAAAAACCTCGATCGATGTACATTTGTGGGTAAATAGTTTACATTGGTGTCTTTCTCAGTATCAATGGTAAAAACGGTATATGGATGCTGAACGCGAATGTCGGCTGCACTTACATTGGTAAACAAAAAATAATCGAAGTCGTCTATCTTCGGAATGTTCTCCGGAATGTCGATTTTGCTCGGGTCTCCGAAGTACGAAACACATACGCACATTGTATTTGGCATTTGTGACATAGCTTGTTACTATTTTTTATGAATATATTGTTTTCGTGGTTAAACAATATAATCTTGTTCATTTTGTTTCTACATCGCGATCAGTTGGTTGATCAAACTCTATTGGCCGACCTTGTTACAAATGCATCTAATTTACCACGATAGTCTTCGTCGTTCATGGTTCGATATGCCAATGCACACCAATCGTGTTTCTCTAGACCCTCTACCATCTTTACAACTCGATTGTGTTGTTCAGTGGTGATGGAAGCAATTTTTTCATGGTGCCATTCGATGAATAGTTTTCGTATTTTTGGAATTATATGATTGGTATGAAGATGAGGAATAAGTTCATATTCGGCTCCTTCTACATCCATTTTCACCCACAATTCATCATGTGGAGGCAATTCTTTGATAAACGCAGCCATGTCCACTGTTTCACAATCAATATACTTTCCTTCCGAAACACCGTTTGTTGTTTTGTCCGCATAAATACTCGAACCGTCGTTTCCTATACTGGAAACAAATAATTTGGCGATCCCGTTGTGTGTATGACCTATCTTTGGTACAATGTGGACGTTGTTACTTTCGAATGTTTTCAGCTTTTCTAAAAAGTAAGGATGTGGTTCAAAGGAATAAATGCAATAGTCTTCAATGTGTTTTTCTTTCAACATTTTTTGAAATTTTATAATGGAACAACCATCATTGGCTCCTAGATCGAGGATTGTTAATTTCATGTATACGATAACCAATGATAAGAAAAGAATTTAACTAACGTATTTCTTTATGATGGACTTCCGCGTATTTCGCAACCCTTCTTCCAAACTTGTTTTGGGCTCGTAGTCCAAATCACGTTTCGCTTTATCGATACACGCATAGGTGTGTGGTACATCCCCTAACTGGTTTTCTTTTGCATTGATAATGGCTTTCTTGTTACATACCCGCTCACATGTCTCGATAAATGTATTCAACGACACTGGGCTAGAATTTCCTAAATTGTACACCTCGCATTTTCGGTGGTGTCGGTTCCGCCATGCACCCAACACACCTGCAACAATGTCGTCCACATAGGTGTAATCCCGCGAAGAACTCCCATCACCATACTTGTCAATGGGCGTTCCGCCCACGATCGCTTTCATAAACTTACTGGGAGCCATGTCGGGCCGTCCACGCGGACCATAGACCGTGAAAAACCGGAGTCCAATACAGCTAATGTTGTACAATTGGGTGTATGTTTTCGCAAAGAGTTCCATGGCCATTTTGCTGGAGGCATATGGACTGTTACATGTTCCAATGACATCGTCTTCGCGAAATGGGACCGGGTTCAGCCCATAAACACTACTGCTACTGGCATAGACCACATGCGACACTTGGTGTTTCACGCATTCTTCCAAGACATGAATAAAGCCCTCGATGTTTACCGTCACGTATTTCTTCGGATTTTCAATGGAATTGCGAACCCCCGCCATCGATGCTAAATGAATCACTTTCCACGGCTTCCAGGTCTCAATTGCACGGGTACTGCATACGTTGTCTTGTTCGAATGTGAATGTACGGTAGGTTTGTAGCAGGGAAAGATTGTCTTTTTTTACATTCACGTCGTAATAGGGATCTAGGTTGTCGATTCCAATCACCTCAACACCTTGTTGCAACAACGCTTCGCATACGTGAGAACCGATGAACCCTGCACACCCAGTTACCAATACACGATTCGGGTTGTGCATTTCTCGCAAAAATCCATGTTCCGCGCAATGATCGTGTTGTCTGGAACAATTCTTCACAGGGAAACAGTGGTGACAAGGTTCTTGGTTGCAGTCTCCTAATTCACAAAACATGGTTATAAGGTACAAATAGTTTATAATCATGGGACCTGAACGTGTAGGAGGTATGTTTACGTAGCGGCGACAACCGGTATGTAATAGGCTTTCAAATATTGTCCCCACCCACCATCGTAATCTGTACGGGTAATATAGAGTTCATCGTTTGTAAACATATAGACAAATTCATCCCTGTCGTTGTGACAGAAATGCAACACTGGCTTCACTTTGCCCGTCTTAAAAGGAATCACTTTTGTTCTTGTTTTGCTCGTTCCGATATCGAGTACCTCGTGTGGAACTGAAAAGGGGTACTCTAGGATGATGTCTGCTTTACTGCGCATATTGGCGTAATCAAGACCGCGAATTGGCAAAAACACGGTATTGCGTGGTGGAGGGCCGTCGAAAAATTTCTTGTGCAATAACGTTAACTCGAGTACATTCGGCAACCCAGAGGTACGTCCACCATTGTTGTTTCCATGTGCATGGACAATGTAGTGATGTGTGATGAGTTTCTCGATGCTCCTGTCTTTCGATTCTTTGGTGTGACCAAAATCGACACCGTTGCCGATCCCATGAAGTTCAATCGTGATCTGTGCGAATTTATTCATTTGGGCTTCCGACAAGGACAACAACCAATCGTATTCGCCGCCTTCGATGTCAATAGACAAGAAAATGTCGTTGTGTTTTTCAATCAGTCCATGTAGATTTTCGTAGGTATCGCTGTTCTGTGGCCCAATGAATTTCTTGATAAACGTGATGTTTTCGGTGTATTTCCAGGGATAGTCTTCGATCGAAGCATCGTACGCATAACAGTCCTCCTTTTTCAAATAACTGTGTTGCTGCAAGAAATCGCGTGTAAAACTTTCGTTGTCTGAAATCCCACAGGATATGTAACAATCGTAGCGTGTGTTTTCGTTAGCAATGACATACCCCCCGTCGCTTTTGTCTCCGTGTCTTATTTTTTTGTCAGTATCGTATGCATATGTCACAAGTAACTCCTTGTTGACTGGAGCGTCCACATCATCTACTGTGCGATGCAAATGTTTATAGGTAAGCAGAATGTTTTTCCATCCTTGCAAACTTTGTTGTTCCAGTCGCTCTGCATATTGGAGAATTTTCTGCCCCATTTCGCGGTAATCTGTAATCCGAGTCTTGGCCAACAAATCGGTCCACGAATCGAAGTAAACCATGAGATCTTTGTTTTCGTCACAGTACCATTCCGAGATTTCCAACAGTTCAAAGTTGTTTCGCTCAAATGGTGGTTGGAACAAGTATCCTCCTTTCTTGCACAACTCTTTCAAGAATGATATGCTGGGGATGAATTGGACCATTCCTAATTGAATGCGCTCGAAAAACGCAATGGTCGACCACGCGTAGGGAAGCGTAATTACCGCTTTGTATTCGGACAATTCCTGGTGGTCTTCGAATCGTCGTTGTTCATGGGGGATGCCAATCTCAGTCAGTTTTTCCGACATTTTCATGTACTTGGTTTCGTTGTAGTACCCAGGCACGAAAAACAAATCACTTCGTGGTGTGAGTGCATTGTGGTTTTTCCGTAAATCGTGTGGTGTAAAGTTCTTCCCAATCGGACGAATCACACAGTTGTTGATGTCTACGTTCTTCGACGCAATGTGATAAGCTTCCAACAGTGCATTGCCGACAATGAATACGTTTTTACGCTCTCGCACACTGCGCAACAAGTTGTAGTAAAGAGGATCAACGTTCTCTGGAAACATGTAGTAATCAAACCGGTTGCAAATCCAAATGATTAAGAGTTTTTTGTAGTCGTATTGCAAAAACGCACGACTGATTGGACATGTGTCGGAAGTAATGACACCATCGAACGTCGCAATGTAGTCTTTGTATTTGTTCCAAAACTTCTCTGCCCGATAATAATGGATGAAATAAATCTGGTCATCCTCGGTTTCTCCGTCTTCGAATCGAATCGTGGTCACCTCATGGCCTAATTTTTGAAAGGCATATTCGACCTCCAACGTGGTCCCAGAATGGAACGTTACATGCAGTAATTTCATGATTACAATACATTAATCATGAAATTCAGTTTAAATGCTTTTTCGATGACAACAATTAATTCAAGTACATCGGTCGTTGGTTTGTATCAGGCACAAAAGGTTCAGGTACGAACATCTGCATACGATCCATGACATTCAGGCTCTTTGGTTTGTGGATAACTGGCTCGATCTTCGGTTTGGGAACTTCTAAGTTGGTGGATCCGATTCCAAACAGTGCAGATTCGATATCGCAATCGTTGCTCGCTAAATCTCTACCCGCCATGCGTCCCATCAATAGCCCATTTCCGGCAAAATTGCGCGTGAATGCTTGGCCTTGTGTTGCATGGGTGTACATAATTTCTTCGTGTCGTCGTACGTACTGGTTTTTCTCTAAAGCATAATTTCCAGGTGTGTTCTTGTTTCGCGTGGCCGCCATTATAGTATGGGCCTCTATTTTAATTGTGCACTCAAACGCTGATATTCATTGCTCATTTCCACGGACCGAACGCCTCCATGTAAAAAGAACCAAATCACACTGTAATACAGCGCAAAGTTATCATATGCACACAGAACAACTTGGCCAATCAAACGATCTTCCGAAAACATACGCGCAGCAGCACGCGCATACAAGTCTTGGAAGAGAGGTATCTCTTTTGTCAGTTCAAACAATTCACTTAACCGAATGTCCATACTTTTCATGTCATATTGCATTTCGTCTTTGGAAACATCGTCGATTTGCGACATATCGATTTCTTCCGCTGTTAAATCAGCATATGGACATATTTGGGTGGTATCCATTTGGAATACATTGCGTATACTGTTGCGGTATTCTGTGTCGTTTGTGTATGATAGATAAGAAGGTAGATTTTTGTAGTACTCGACAAATGAGGATGTTGTTGTTTTTGATGTGGTTGATGTGGTTGATGCTTCCATATTTATTTACAATAAACAAACAAGGTATTATTGTAAATTGAACGTCCGGATTTTGGTATGTCCAGATTTTAGTATGTTTAACGTCTTCGTCTTCGACTGGATCGTCTGCGTCGAGAACTTCTTTGCTTTTTCGATCCTCGGCGTTTTGTTGAACTGCGTCTACGTCTTCGGCGACGACGACCACCGTCCATCTTGGGAAGCATGCCTTCTTGGCCACCCTCCTGTCCACCTTCTTCACCACCGCCTTGTGGCATGCCACTTTCGTACTTGGAAAGTCCTTCGGTGGTTGCACCACTGAGAGGAGTCATCGATTCGCTTAGGTTTACCATAATATATACTATGCATACATATTGTTGTAATGGGCTGGCTTTTTGGGAGACGGTATTTCGTTCAAACTTAAAAACTTAAATCTGAAGGTTTCGATTTTTGACTAAAGTATTGCTCGCCACTTTCACGAGTTGCCTTGCCGCCACGAACCCATCCGTCCAATGCCATCTCTTCGACAGTGTTGGCCTTCGCGCGTTTACCATCGTGCATCGGATATTCTGCAATGTTGTTGAAGTTGCGTTCCATCACGGTAGATACACTCTTCTTTCCACGGACGTGTTCTCCTTGCATCAATTGCGATTCCAGTGTAGGATCGACTGAACCTTTGCCTAAATAGGGCACGGTCAAAAACGGACGTTCTTGCAACACCAACTTTTCGTAGGGGCGCTCTTGCCCGACTTTCATGCGAAGAGCGGATTCACTGTCTACTACCGCCCCGTTTATGCCCGCACCACCATTGACACCATTGACAATGATGCCAGGATGAGCAGTGGCAAAGTGGATGTGAGAATCCGACACTTGACCACTGAAGTGGTTAGTCAATACGGCATTTACATGGTTCGCGTTTTGTATGGTTTGTTGTGATCGATCTGTGGCATCGTTTCCAATTCGTCCTAAGTTGTTAAACACGTAATCCATTGGCGTTGATAGCATTATTAATATACAATACCAAAATATATTGTGGATATGTTCTGAATATGTTCTGAATATATTCGGATTATGTTCTGAATATATGCATTCTAGACATGTGCCTAAACAAGGAGGTATTGGAGGTGCCTAAATGTTGGTGTGGCGCGCCATGTTGCGAGCGCAGGCAAACCCATTGCCCTCTTTACACGATACCATGCTACCGTAACAAAACTCCGCAAAAGAAGTCTGGTCGTTTGGTAAGGTGGTACTGGGCATCGTGTAGAACGGGCGCATCGATTGCTCAAATGCTAAATCATCGTCCAATCCAGAAAACAATTTGTTCGTAATATGCGGCTGTTCTGGGTTGCTTTCTAAAATGGCTTCTTTCGTCTGATCGATAATTTTTGCGTTGATGCGGTCGTTGTACGCAGGAGGTGCGGGTTTCTTGTCTTCTGCGTGCTCGTAGTCCGTCAACATCACATTGCCGAATGGATTGTTAGGCTGTGGGGTTGAAAACAGGTCGATTGGCAGTTCTTTGCGGGTCACAATATCTTCCACCGTTTGGTTCGTGAACATTTCTTTGGTTTCTTTCTCTTTTTTCAGGTTGCTCTGGTAGTGGTGTAGATACCAAATCGCAGCAATCGTAAACAAGGCGATGACCCACAGTCGATATGGGTTCGTGAAGAACGTTCCCACTATGGTCAATGCCAACACAGACCTGGTAATTGCGTTCAGTTTTTGTGTAGCACTCATTGTATCGACTGGATAAAATTCTGTAAGTGGGATCCCCGGGTACCGAGCTCGA
>JGI24920J38491_100241_pt1 | contig 40014 bp, 35 predicted proteins | sample LinPFosmplate8_FD_38491 | JGI IMG/M metagenome (IMG submission 38491)
CAATCTGAGCCAGGATCAAACTCTTCAGTTTAATCTTTGACTTTTTAGAACACATGGCATTTAGTAACCATTAGTTCAATTTTTTTAAAAGCTTATCTGCTTTTGTTTTTTATGTGCACTGCACAATTTCTTGTACGAGTGCCCACACAAGTTGCTTGATAAATTGTTAAAGAACTACCACCCCAAAATTGATCATTTTGTAGCGGTGAAAGCGAGAAATTATACAGGCTCAAAATGTTGCGTCAAGTTATAATTTTGAATATTTATAAAATAAAGCCTGATGCACTATACTTGCAAAAATTACACAATCAAAAATAGTGTGTAAAATCAATATTATAGACCTAATTAATTACCCTATATAAGTTCCATAAATTTATTAACTTACAGGTCTAATCTTCCTTTATTTTCCAATACAAAAAGAAGAGAAGATTTCACCCAATAAATCGTCCGAGGAAAACTCCCCAGTTATCATGCTAAGTGATATACCTGCTTGACGCAAATCTTCGGCAACTAATTCACTGGCTCCAACTTCAATTTGTCCAATAGCACTGTTGATAGATATAAGCGTTGATTCAATCGCTAGGATATGCCTTTTGCGAGCAAGAAAAGTACTGTCACCTTCTGGGTTATAACCAGCAATATCTGATAATGCTTGTCTTAATAACTCAATTCCATCTCCAAATTTCGCCGATAAGCTAATTTCTGTTTGATTTTCAAATTGCCTTATCTCGGCCTTAGCTTTTAGTAAATCAATCTTATTTCTAATAGCTATGATAGGCTTACCCATTATGACCTCTGGCAAGATAGAAAGGTCAACTGATGATTCTTTTGCGTCATAAACCAACAATACAACGTCAGCATTATTAATTTCAGCATGCGCTCTCCGGATACCCTCTTGCTCAATGATATTATCACTTTTATGAAGGCCTGCAGTATCGATAATATGAAGTGGCATACCGTCAACATTTATAGTTTCTTTTAATACATCGCGTGTCGTTCCAGCTATATCGGTAACAATTGCGCTGGGCTGTTTGGTTAGAGCATTAAGCAAACTTGACTTGCCTGCATTTGGTTTGCCGGCAATTGCAACATGCAAACCATCTCTCAAAATAGCTCCTTGGGTTGCACTATCAAGTATATCAAGAAGCTCTGTTTTTAAAACTTCAAGTTTTGTTGACGCTTCGTGAGATTCCAAAAAATCGATCTCCTCATCAGAGAAGTCTATAGTGGCCTCAATAAAAACCCTCAAATCAATCAAATCTCTAAGTAGTTGGTTAATTTTTTCAGAAAATTCTCCAGAAAGTGACCTCACTGCACTGAGAGCTGATTTTTCAGAGCTTGCCTGAATGAGGTCTTGCACCGCCTCTGCCTGAACCAAGTCCATCTTTCCGTTTAAAAACGCACGCTTTGTAAACTCCCCTGGCTCTGAAAGCCGAACCCCAAAAAAAGTGATTGTCTCTAACAACTTGCGCAAAACACTTGTTCCACCATGCCCTTGAAGTTCTAAAACATCTTCACCGGTATAAGAATGGGGTCCAGGGAAAAAAATGGCTACACCTTTATCAATCTGATTACTTTCTTCATCATAAAAAGAGCCATAGTAGGCAACTCTTGGTTCAAGTTGAACATTTAGTACTTTGTTGACAATCACTATAGATAGGGGTCCAGATACACGAACTACCCCAATACCGCTTTGCCCAATAGCAGTAGCTAAAGCGCATATAGTTTCAACCTTATGCATCGTCGGCAAAATATTCTTCAATGAATTTGTCAAAACTTAACACATCTTCGGCTTCCATATCTAGTTGTTTTTGATGTGATGATATTGCTAACTCCTCTAACTCAACAAAATAATCCTTGTCAATACTCTTACTTTGATATAACTCCCTATTTTGATGACTAAACTTGTCTATATATTCAAAGAAACCTGACTCTCTCTGTTGCATTTCTTTGAGCATTATTGCCGAAGGAGTCAAATCAGGATTATTAATACGATTTAACATTTTTAGAACAGATTTCTGATGCTCTTTAGTTAAAAGTTTAGAGCAATCTGCAACCCCAGAAAAAATTTCTTTACCCCAATCCTGTAACAATACCTGCTTTCCATTATTTATAAGTTTTAAGTTAGGTTGTCGACCTTTATGAGCCACTAAATTATCGTTATTATCAATGTCGAATTGCTCTGATGTAGAAATAGCCGAAGAATCTTGAAGAAGGCAAAACAATAAAAATGCCTCCAAAAAATGTATCTGTGGCTTATCAAGACCCAAACTTATTAATGGGTTAACATCCAAAGATCTAATTTCAATATAACCAATTCCATTATTGGTAAGTGCCCTCAATGGCCTATCCATCCCATGTGTTAGGGGCTTGGGACGCACCGAAGCGTAATATTCATTAGCAATCTGCAAAATATTGGTATTGAGTTGTTGATATTCACCATCTTTCTTCAAACCAATATTTTCAAAATCTTCACAATTAGTTTTCATTGCAGCCCGTAAACTATGAACGTAGTGACACAGACTATTGTAATTTGCCTTCACCCCCTTTTCATCTTCTTGAGTGTTCTGATAGCCAATATCTCCCATTCTTAGTGAGGTTGCATATGGTAGGTAAAAAGTATTGTCATCAAACTCTTCTAAATTGTGTTCATGGTAATCTTTCATAAAAGACTTACAAACTGATGCAGAGGCACCAAACAAATAAGGGATTATCCAGCCGTACCTCAGAACGTTTCGCGCAAGCCCCATATAGTGACAATCAATGAAGTCTCTTTCAGGCATATCTGGTGAAATCAAATCACGATAGGCTTTCCAAAAATCTAAAGAAAATGAATAATTAAAATGAATGCCTGCGATTGCTTGCATCACACTTCCATAACGATTTGCAAGGCCACGACGATATACCGTTTTCATGATGCCCAAATTTGAACTGCCATATTCTGCAATAGGTATATTAGTATGCCCTCGCAAAATACAAGGCATACTTGCTGGCCAAAAACGTTCACTTTGAGTCAGATGATGATGTACAAAATGTTGGATTTTAGCTAATTCATTTAGAACCTTATCAGCACTGTCAAATGGTTCGGTAACAAGTTCAATTAAAGCCTCGCTAAAATCAGTTGTGATTGCAGGGTTAGTCAGAGGGGAACCATAAGACTCTGGATGTGGCTCCTGTGAAATGCTACCGTCTTCCGATACCCTTAAACACTCCTTTTCAATACCAATAAGGTTTTGAATAAGTGTGTCCTTTACTGGTAATAACGACTGAATTTTATCGAGAAGGTCCAATCCACTAACTCAAATAGTAAAATACGTATTTTACCTTGCACTTTTAACAACGGTGACAATAGAAAACATCTGTTCAACAGCATCAATCATTACTAAGTCATGGCATCTAATAAAAAAATCATAGAAGAAGTTGTTGTTGGAATCCTTCTCAACAAAAATGGACAAATATTTGTTGCAAAAAGACGTAATAATCAGTTTATGCCAGGCTATTGGGAATTACCAGGAGGAAAAATTGAAGTTGGTGAAAACAAAAAAAATAGTCTTAAACGAGAACTTTTTGAGGAGCTAGGAGTCACTGTTAACAAAAGCACCCTTAAACATTCGATGCATCATGAATACCCAGACAAGGTTGTAAAATTATGGATATACAATGTTGACAAATACTCTGGAGAACCATCAGGTCAAGAAGGGCAAGACACATCCTGGTGTAGTATAGGTCAACTAAATAACTATAAATTGCTACCCACTATGAGGGAAATTGTGCATAAAATTTCTCTACCCAAGCATTACTGGATTACTCCTGATGATCATCATTCTGAATCCGTTATAGAAAAATGCCATAAGCACTTAATTGCTGGCACTTCGATTATCCAACTTCGAAGCAAAGTTCATCTAAATCAATCTTATATAAATAAAATATACAAACTCTGTAAGGATTATCAAGCAAGTCTTATCCTAAATACACTAAATAAAACATACCAAGAACTTTGTGATGGTTGGCATTTAACAAGCAATGAACTTTTGTCTCTTAACAAAAGGCCCTGCGACAAAAATAAACTTCTTGGTGCCTCAGCTCATAATATCCTGGAGGCAGAACATGCAGAAAAAATCTCTGCAGATTATATTAGTTTGTCACCAGTAAATTCCACACCAAGTCACCCACATTTTCCAACTCTTGGCTGGCAAGCAGCTTCCGATATTATCAGCAAAAGCAACTTACCTGTATATCTACTCGGCGGAATGAGCAAAGAAGAGATTGGCAAAGCATTAAGTATTGGCGCCCAGGGAGTTGCGGGTATCAGTCAAATCTAGTAGCTATTTTTTTATTAATTCTAAAACTTTATTTTGTATATCTTCTTTAGTCATTCTAACAAGACCATCAGAACCTCCCTCGCATAAAAGTCTATCACCTACAAACATTTGGGGAACTGTTCGATAACCAGTCTTGATAAAAAAAATTCTAGCTTCATTATCTTCTTGAATATTTAACGTTTCATACTCTATACCGTGCAAATCTAAATAGTTTTTAGCTCTAGTGCAATAAGGACAGGAATAGGTTGTATATACTTTAATCATTTTTTTCTATATAGCCTAAAGTAACTATCTATTCTAGTCTCTAATATATACCCATGATGAATCACTAGAAAGTTCCTGGTTATATAGATATCCCTCGTCGGAAAAATCTTTGAGCGCCTCAACATCAGTCAAACGGTTTCTGATGATGTAGTTAATCATTAACCCTCTTGCTCGCTTGGCATAAATGCCAATAACTTTATAAGTGTCGTTTTTCTTTTCCATAAAAACGATATCCAGAATCTGGGCTTTGAGTATTTTTTTGTCAATCGCTTTAAAATATTCATTAGATGCAAGATTAACAATCAATTTCTCTTCATCTTCATTTAAGACTTCACTAATATTGCTCCCCCAGTAATCATATAAATTTTTTCCTTGGGTATTACCGAGCTTTGTTCCCATCTCCAAGCGATAGGGCTGTATCAAATCGAGCGGTCTAAGAACGCCATACAAACCCGAAAGCATGCGTACATTCTTTTGTGCAAAGTCAAGATCTTTAACAGAAAGTGAAGCTGCATTAATCCCGTTATATACATCCCCTTTGAAGGCCAATAAAGCTTGCTTGGCATTGTCTAATGAGAATGGTGTTTTAAATGCCTGAAATCGATCAAAATTTAATTTTGATAACTTTTCACTCAGAGACATAAGTTTTGAAATTTGTCTCTGTGTCTTATTTTTTAAGATCTTTACTAATTCCTGAGTGTGATCTAACTGTCGAGTCTGTGTGAAAGAGTTTATATCACATTGTGAAAAATCTTGAGTTTTAGAAGGTGAAATTATTGCTAACATTTCATGAAAAAATGAAAACATTCTACCCGAATATGCCTGTTATAACAATATAATCGAGTGTATTTGGCATTCAAAAAGTGTACGTTATACGTTATAATCATCTAAATTTTTTGCCTTCATTTTTACCTAGAATTTTCATGATAGAAAAACGATTATACTTACCAAAACCTCGAGGTCTTTATCATCCGAAGAATGAAAAGGAGAATTGTGGTGTTGGTTTTATTGCCAACATAAAAAGTAAGGCTTCGTACAAAATTACTGAAGATGCGCTAGAAATGCTTTCTCGTATGGGGCATCGCGGCGCATGTGGTTGTGAAGCCAATACCGGGGATGGAGCAGGAATTTTAACCAACATTCCCCATGAGTTTTTTGTCCAAGAAATACAATCTCTATTTGGTGTTAGTGTGAAAGCTGGCCACTATGGTGTTGGTAATATTTTCTTACCTCAAGATGATAAACAAAGACAATACTGCATTTCTATAGTTGAAAAAGTTGTCAATAATGAAGGACAAACACTGATTGGCTGGCGTGACGTTCCCGTTGACGAAACCAAGGCCGATATGGGAGATACTGCAAGAAACTCCCAACCGTTCATTAAACAACTTATTATTGGAAATACTGAAGGCATAGATAATGATGCTTTTGAGGGCGCCCTTTATATTATAAAAAAACATATTTCTAAAGTAATTCGTACGGATGAATCACTTTCAGAAGCACTACTTTTTTATGTTTGTAGCCTTTCTACTCGAATTATTATTTATAAGGGTATGCTGATGGGCTCACAGTTATTGGATTTCTATCCAGACCTTACCAATAAAGAATTCAAAACATACTTGGCAATGGTTCATTCGCGCTTTTCAACCAATACATTCCCTTCATGGGATCGTGCTCAACCTTGTCGCTTTATGGCGCACAATGGTGAAATTAATACACTTCAAGGTAACTACAACTGGATGAGAGCTCGTGAAGGAGTTTTAGAAAGTGATTTTTTTGGTGATAATTTAGAAAAAACCTTACCTGTTATTGAAACAGAAGTTTCAGACTCTGGGAGCTTTGACAATGTTCTAGAGTTTCTTTTAATGAATGGTAGATCCTTGCAGGAAGCTGTATTATTGATGGTACCTGAGGCATGGCAAAATGATCACGCAATGAGTGATCAGAAGAAAGCTTTTTATGAATACTTCTCTAATGTCATGGAACCCTGGGATGGTCCCGCTTCAATTACTTTCACTGACGGACGCTATATTGGAGCCGTCCTAGATCGAAATGGTCTGAGACCATCACGCTATTACCTTACTCATGATGACAGAGTCATCATGGCATCCGAAGTAGGTGTTGTTGATGTTGCAGCTGACAATATAAAAACTAAAGGTAGACTTCGACCAGGGAAGATGTTTTTAGTCGATTTTAGTCAAGGAAGACTAGTTGATGATAATGAAATAAAGGACAATTTTTCTTCTAAAAACCCTTATCAAACCTGGCTTGATGAACAACAAATTCATTTAAGTGAATTAGCTATTAATAAGGAGGTTCATAGCCTCTATCCAGATACTCTTTTACAACGCCTAAAAGCGTTCGGTTACAGTACAGAGACATTAGAATTCATGCTATTTCCGCTCGTCACTGAACTCAGAGATCCTGTTGGATCTATGGGAAATGATTCAGCATTGGCTTGTCTCTCAGATCAATCTCGTATTATTTATGACTACTTTAAGCAACTATTTGCTCAAGTCACCAACCCTGCTATTGATTCCATTCGTGAAGAGGTAATCATGTCATTGCGCTGTGCTATAGGACCAGAAGGAAACTTACTTCGCAATAAAGCTGAAAATGCCAACCGCTTAGTAATTGAACATCCTATCCTAACGAATGAAGAAACAACAGCTCTTAAGAATTGTAACCATCGAGGCTGGACAAGTAAAACCATTGATATCACTTATGAAATTGACAAAGGACACAACTTAAGCGACATGCTTGATGATATTTGTCAGCAGGGTTCACAAGCCATCAAAGATGGTCACAGCTTGGTTGTCTTATCTGATCGCAAAATGAATTCAAATCGTGCTTCCATAAGTGCTTTATTAGCATCTTCAGCGCTTCACAGATACTTAGTAGCCCATCACAAAAGAACACAGGTTGGAATCATCGTTGAAACGGGAGAGGCTCGAGAAGTCCATCATTTCTGTTTAATGACTGGTTTCGGAGCTGATGCAGTTAATCCATACCTAGCATTTGAAGCACTTTGGCAGGCAAGGCGTGATAATTTACTCAAACTAGAAGATGATGACGCTGTTATTAAAGCCTATCGTAAAGGTGTTGCTAAAGGCATGTTGAAGGTGATGGCTAAAATGGGTATTTCAACTTTGGCATCCTATAAAGGTGCCCAAATCTTCGAAGCGATTGGCTTATCTCCTGAGGTGATGGATAAATGTTTCTTTGAAACTGCCAGTCGAATTAGTGGTGTTGGCTTCAAAGTCCTTCAAACTGAAATTGAAACGCAACATAAAAATGCATACCTTTCAACATCATTTGATAATTTTGGACAATATCATTGGCGCAGTGGTGGCGAAAAACATATGTGGGAACCACAAACCATTACAGATCTTCAAAAGGCTGCTCGAAGTAACGATAAAAATGCCTATTGGGAATTTTCAAAAAAATCTAACGAGGAAGGAACTCGTAACTGCACACTACGTGGCTTGATGTCATTTAAGTCAGGCAACCCAGTCGATATTGATATGGTTGAACCTGCCAAAGAAATCGTGAAAAGATTTGCCACAGGTGCGATGAGTTTTGGTTCTATCTCCGCTGAATCTCATGAAACCCTTGCCATCGCCATGAATCGTATCGGTGGTAAGTCAAATACCGGAGAAGGTGGTGAAGATTCTGCACGCTGGATACCTGATTCAAATGGCGACTCTCGACGAAGCGCTATCAAGCAAGTTGCCTCTGGTCGTTTTGGTGTTACTATCGAATACCTTAATAACGCCGATGAATTACAAATCAAAATCTCACAAGGTGCTAAGCCAGGTGAGGGTGGCGAGTTGCCAGGAAAAAAAGTTGATGAAGGCATTGCTAAGATACGTTGTTCGACTGCTGGTGTTGGTTTAATTAGCCCACCACCACACCATGATATTTATTCTATTGAAGATTTATCACAATTAATTTTTGACCTTAAGAGATCTAATCCAGAAGCCCGTATTAGCGTGAAATTGGTTTCTGAAGTGGGTGTGGGTACTGTCGCTGCAGGTGTAACTAAAGCAAAATCTGACCACATCCTTATTGCTGGTCATGATGGTGGTACTGGTGCATCACCTCTTACCTCTATTAAACATGCTGGCCTGCCCTGGGAATTGGGTGTTGCCGAAACCCACCAAACTTTGGTAATGAATGATCTTCGTTCACGTGTCGTCATTCAGACAGATGGACAACTTAAAACGGGGCGTGATGTTGCTATAGCGGCATTGCTTGGTGCAGAAGAGTTTGGATTCTCTACGGCACCACTGATTACACTCGGCTGTATCATGATGCGTAAATGCCATCTCAATACTTGCCCTGTTGGAATCGCAACTCAAGATAAAGTTTTACGTAAAAAATTTACAGGCAAGCCAGAACATGTTGTTAATTACCTATTTATGGTTGCTGAAGAGTTGCGCTCTATTATGGCGGATCTTGGATTTAAAATGCTTAACGAAATGATTGGTCGTGTCGATATGCTGGAAATGAATAAAGCGATTAATCACTGGAAACAAGATTCTATTGATCTCAGTGCAATTTTGACACCTGCAAATACACAATATAAAAATGCTGGCACCTATCAAAGTATCCCTCAAGATCACCAACTCGATCAGCAATTAGACCATGAACTAATAGCTCAATCGATGGTCGCTATTGAGGGCAATGGAAAAGTTAAAATTGAGTCAGTTATTACTAATACAGATAGAACTGTTGGTGCAATGCTTTCTTCCCATGTCGTTAAAACAAGGGGTAAAAATAATCTAATTGATAATGCAATTCATGTTGACTTTAAAGGTTCAGCAGGACAATCGTTTGGTGCATTCCTAGCAAAAGGGATAACTCTCTCAGTTGAGGGAGATGCAAATGATTATGTTGGCAAGGGTCTCTCCGGTGGTCGTATTATTATCTATCCACCTAAAAATTCAACATTCGTTACACAGGATGAAATTATTGCTGGTAATGTTTGCGGCTATGGTGCTACGGCTGGTGAAATGTATCTATCTGGATGTGTCGCAGAGCGATTCTGTGTTAGAAATTCTGGGCTCATTGCCGTCGTTGAAGGTGTTGGAGATCATGGCTGTGAATACATGACAGGAGGTCGAGCAGTCATTCTTGGTGAGGTTGGACGTAACTTTGGTGCAGGTATGAGTGGTGGTATAGCTTACGTTTACAATCCTAACCTTACACTTCAAAATCAAGCTAACACATCCATGATTGATTTAGATCCGATGGATGCCGAATCACAAAAAGAGTTGTTGGATTTATTAACTAGGCATGCCGAACTTACAGGATCTCCAATCGCAAAACAAATTTTAGGAGATTGGAATGCAGAATTGGCTCACTTCGTAAAAGTTATGCCAAAAGCATTAAAAAAAGTTTTGGCAGCACAAAATAAACAACTACTACAAGCAAGCTAAATAGGTATAGCGTCTATAACATCTGCACTTTGATCCAAAACCTCATCTATACCATCCCCTACGACTGGTATTACGGAAATAACAGCACCTGTAACTCTTATAGGAACAGTCACAATCTTAGTCAATACACAACCCGAAAGATAAAGGCTTATCAAAACAAACACAAGCAATTTTTTCATTATTTTCTCTCCATAATACTAAAATGATATGTATATATATTTTTTTCATCTGGCTGATATGACTCACAACTTACTTCTTGCCAGTCGTTTTCATCGTAATAAGGGAAATAAGTTTCCCCTTCGAACTCCCCTTCAATATGGGTAATGTAGAGTTTACCCACATCAGGAAGCAACTGTTCGAATAGATTTGCTCCGCCGATTACCATAACTTCTTCTTCGTCTTGAGTAATGGAAAGTGCCTTCTCAATACTGTCAACTACCTCGCAACCTGAAATTGAAATATCCAGATTTCTGGTGATTACAATGTTTCGACGATTTGGTAATGGTTTGCCTATTGAGTCATAAGTTTTACGACCCATCAAGATTGAATTACCAGTAGTAATTTTTTTAAAAAAAGCTAAATCCGCCGGAAGATGCCAAGGCAATCCATTGCCTTTTCCAATTAGGTGATTGTCATCCATCGCAACAACAATAGATAAGCGCATATAGCCTTGCCTGAATAAAGTAAAATATTGGGATATTTTACAATTTTTGAACTTCTAGTGTCACTCATTCTTGCCTCCTCTTCGCCTTTCAGAAAAGCTATTTTAGCGAAACTTGGTGTTTCCTTTATCACCGTCTCTCCAGATATTGATGAGACACGTAAAACAGTGGAAAGGCCATATGATTTAGTCTATCGTTTGGCTGAAGAAAAAGCAAAAGAGGTAGCAAAAATACACTCTGGACTTATCATCGCTTCTGATCAAGTAGCTACCTTAGACAGTGGTAACGAAGAAGGCGATGAAATACTCAATAAACCGCTTACTCACGAGAATGCCTTTGCACAACTACAAAAAAGTTCAGGTAGAACTGTGACATTCCTTACAAGTATTGCTCTACTTAATACTGAAACTGGGATTCTTCAAAATAATGTGGAGTTTTTCCGAGTAGTTTTCAAGTCTCTCAGTGATAATCATATTTTGTCTTATCTTGAAAAAGAAGATGTTCTTAATTGTGCTGGGAGCTTTAAATCTGAAGGTCTAGGAGCTACTCTAATTAATCGTATGGAAGGTAATGATCCAAACAGCTTAATAGGATTACCTACGATTCAACTAACCAAAATGCTTGCTAAGGAAAATGTTCATATCTTATGAACACTTTATATGTCCTACAACCCCTATTTCAAAAGCAATTTCCAAAAAATGTGTATTAAATGTGTATTAAAAACATAAGTCATAAATCTCCAAAGTTTTCGGGTACACGCTTTGAGGTTAATTTTGAAACTCTCACTGAATAAAAAGTGAGGGATTTAAACTTTGCATGACTTATCTTTTACTAGTTTTGTAAGATGAAAATATCTCGCTCTATATGCGTTGATTTCTATTTTTTCACTTTCTGTTAAATCCATAAATAATAATGGGACAAGAAAAAAAGCTCCTGCTATTTGAAGTCCTGTGTTCTTTTTATCTTTACTTGACTCTTCTTCAGTTAGCTCTATTACTTTAAGACTAATAGAATCAATCTCACTAAGTAATTCGTCACACGATAAATTTATATCAGAAACATTAGTTACTTTTATGTTATTTGTTGTTCTTCCACTCGCACACGAACTTAACAGGGCTAAAATTATAATTCCTGATATAAAATTTTTCATAAAAAATCTTGGTATCTACTGAAGACTATCCAATCCATATTTTTCCTCTACATCTGATTCAGACATTCGAGCACGTTTAACTATTTCATTCTCATCAAATAGAACTACTAGCTCTTTTTTTGTTCCTGTAAATGTTGTGCCAAAAGGGTTTAAATATGATGCGGCAGTCATTTTAACGTTATCAAACTCATAAGTCCATATTTCTAAACCACCATCAGTAAATGTTGTTTTTATTGGTGAACCAAACATGGCTTTAATTTCAGCTAAAGTTGTTGCGCCTTCAGTAATTTTTTGGTCTATACTAATCTCTGACTCTGATCTAAGAGATTCATTACCTGAAGTGCCACAACCAACCATAAATATACTGATAAAAATAATCGCTAAAAATTGTTTTACATTACTCATAATTTACTCCTAGAAAATTAATAGTTCATAATAAATCCTACTATAGCACTAAAATACCTATCTTAATAGTTAAGTCATATTTTTTTCGGGTACACACTGGGTACACAGTTAGCAATGATTCAGACCGAGTGGTATTTAACACATTCAGTAAATCCCCTTGTTTGATGATTAGAGAAGTCATCTACTTCGCATTAAAGTTCGCACTAAGTATAATAACTGCACACTACCTAATGCATTAAATGTAGAGGTTCGTACGCACTTCTAATAATGAGATTTGTTGATATGACGCGTTTTCTAATTAAATTGAGTAACTCTTATGAACATCCTTTATCCTGAAAACTACAAAACTTTTTCATCGGGGTCAACATCTTACTGGGGCTCGCTTTTTGGCTCTTCAGAGGCACTAGCATTAATAGAGTTTGCTAAAACTCAACAACAAGTTGTACTCTATGTAGCCAAAGATATTAAACATTACGTACAAATTCAAAGGGCACTGAATTTTTACAATTCTTCTTTGAAGATATTAGGCTTCCCTAATTGGGAAGTTCTTGCTTTTGACCACTTTTCACCTCACCCAGATATAGTGTCACTACGTCTGGAAACACTTTCACAACTTGCTACTCTTAAGGTTGGAATTGTTATCACGACTTTAGAATCTTTATCGCAAAGATTATGTCCTACCGATTATATTGATAAATATAGTTTCAGTCTGAGTGCTGGTGAAACACTTGAAATTGAACCCTTTGTTAACAAACTTTTAAAGATTGGATATCGTAGGGTATCGACTGTAATGGAGCAAGGGGAATTTAACATCAAAGGTGCCTTGATTGACCTTTATCCAATGGGCACTAAAAGTCCTTTTCGAATTGATTTATTTGACAATGAAATTGATTCAATCCGAACTTTTAAAGCTTCAACTCAGAGGTCAATTAACGTTATAAACCATATTAATCTTTTGCCTGCGCGCGAATTTGCATCTGATAGTGAGAGTATCTCAATTTTTAAGAAAAATTATCTATCCGAGTTCGGCAACACAGATGGTTTCATTTATGAAGAGGTTAGCGAAGGCAGGTTTCCAGGTGGTATTGAGTTCTACTTACCTCTTTTCTTTAATGAAACTAATACCCTACTTGATTACTTAGACACACAAGCAATTATTGTTTATCAGAAAGGCTTTATTGAGGCAACTCAACTTCACGGTGATGAACTGTTAGATCGTTTTGAGCACTGCAAACTCTCACTTCAAAGACTCCCTTTACCAATCAATAAGGTTTTTTTGAATGTTGAGGAACTCTTCAAACTATTGCAAGACAAAAAGAAAATACAAACACAAGCTAGTAAGACCAATAAAAAAGAATCCCTAAACTTTACTTCAGCATTGTTACCCCCTCTAAAAATTCAATCTCAAGTAAAAAATCCACTCAGAAAATTAATCAAATTTGTAGAGAATTTTGAAGGCAGAGTATTGATTGTTTGTGAGTCTCAAGGACGGCAGAGTATACTCACTGACCTCCTTTCAAGTTATCAATTAAGTGCGGCTAATTGTGATCATTGGATTGACTTTCTTGAACAAAAAGAAAAGCTTTGTACTACCAATGCCAGTCTAAGTGATGGCATTCTTTGTAATCAGTTTGCAATCATTACTGAGAACAATTTATTTGGCAAAGATGTTGTTAAGCAACAGCGACGTAGACGTGCTAAACACAAAGATTTTGATGAAGCTATTAAAAGCCTCATTGAGATTCAATTGGGCGACCCTATAGTCCATGAACAATATGGAGTGGGTCGGTACCTAGGCCTAAAAAGTCGTAGCTTTGATGACAATCAACAAGATTTTTTATCCCTTGAATATGCCAATGGTGCAATACTAATGGTACCTATTTCTTCTCTTAATTTAATTTCTCGTTACTCTGCTGTAAACATTGATCATGCTCCACTTCATAAACTCGGAAGCCAGCAATGGACAAAAGCAAAGAAAAGAGCCGCAGAAGCGCTCTATGATGTTGCCGCTGAGTTATTGGAAATATATGCTAAGCGAGAATCTCAAAAAGGTTTTGCGTACCCTGAGCCTAACGACTCTTATAGCTCTTTTGTTGCTAGCTTTTCTTTTGAAGAAACACCCGATCAACTTAAAACAATGGATGACGTTTTGCTGGACATGCAATCTGATAAACCAATGGATCGTTTGGTTTGTGGGGACGTAGGTTTTGGCAAAACTGAGATTGCTATGCGAGCTGCTTTTTTAGCTGTTGAAGCGGGTAAACAAGTTGTGATGTTGGTACCAACGACTTTGTTAGCCAGTCAGCATTATCAAACTTTTGTTGATCGATTCGCAAAATATCCTATCTTGATTAAATCAATTTCTCGATTCCAAAGCATCAAAGAGCAAAAACAAATTAAAGATACCCTTCAGGAAGGCAAAATCGATATTGTAATAGGGACTCATAAACTTATCCAAGGTTCAATTAAATACAAAAACTTAGGTTTAATTATTATTGATGAAGAGCATCGCTTTGGTGTTAAACAAAAAGAAACCCTTAAAAAACTTCGAGGTCAAAGTGATATATTAACAATGACTGCAACGCCAATACCAAGAACACTTAATATGGCACTTGGTTCGCTTAGGGAACTTTCCATCATAGCCTCACCTCCCGCTAAACGTAGCGCGATCCAAACCTTTGTCGATGAATGGGATGATGAAACAATCAAGGAAGCTTGTTCCCGTGAATTGCACCGTGGGGGGCAAATTTTTGTCCTTCATAATGACATTGACACGATTGACAATATGGCAGCATTACTGAGTGAAATGATGCCAAATCTACGGGTTCGTATTGCCCATGGTCAATTACCGAATAAAGAGCTGGAACAAATTATGGCTGATTTTTACCATCAACGTTTTCAACTTTTAGTTTGTACTACAATCATTGAGACAGGAATTGATATTCCAAGCGCTAACACTATCATTATTAATAATGCACAAAATTTTGGCCTTGCTCAACTTCACCAACTTCGTGGCCGAGTAGGGCGTTCGCACCATAAAGCTTATGCTTATCTCATCATAAAATCACATCAATCCATAACTGCCGATGCTAAAAAACGTCTAGATGCGATTGCTTCTTTAGAAGAGCTTGGTGCTGGTTTCATGTTGGCTAATCACGATCTAGAGATAAGGGGGGCAGGGGACTTGTTAGGCGAAAACCAAAGTGGCAAAATATCAGAAATTGGATTTAATTTATATCATGACTTGTTAAAGCGAACGATTCGAGCTATTAAAAATAATACAAAATTAGATATAAAAGATGCTTTGATTGAAGAGGTCGAAATTAATACTGGTATTGCTTGCATCATTCCCGAAACCTACCTATCTGATGTTCATGAACGCTTAATACTATACAAAAGAATTGCCAGCTCAAATGATGATGATTTAAAAGAATTGAGAATTGAAATGATTGATCGCTTTGGTTTGCTTCCAGATCCAACTAAAAATCTATTTGAATCTACTTCATTAAAGATTTACTCAAAAGAAATTGGAATTCAAAAAATTAATATCTATGACGATAAGACCGAAATTACTTTAAATGAAAAAAATATAATCAAAACCTCAAAAATTATTAATTTAATTCAAACCAAACCCAAAAAATTCCAATTAAAAAATCAGAACACTCTCATTTTCAATGAAACAATGAATAGTGATTTTTCTCGTATAGAAAAAGTTAGTAAATTACTAAATAGTCTAGTTTGAAAAGTCATCTTTTTGTGTTGAACTTAACCTTAAATTCTAAGCTTAGATATTGAATTGTTGCTTGAGACTAATGTACTCAATTGACTCAATGCGAGTGCCAAACTGACCTACCACTAAGGCAGCTGCAGCGTTGGCAAATCTTGCTGCCCAAGCGTAATCATGACCATTACTAATAGCATACAAAAATGAACCTGCAAACATATCTCCTGCTCCATTGGTGTCTACAGCATTAGTTGACACTCCAGGGGTATTTATAAGCCGGTCACCATCGTATGTTAATGAGCCTCCTGGACCGCGGGTAATGACAAATGTTTTTGCATACTGTTTGAGAATATTAGCAGCCGCCTCAACTGTATGTGTTCCTGTAAACCTTCTAGCCTCGTCAGTATTACAAAAAAGCAAATCAATGCCTTCTCCTATAACACTTTTAAGACTCTCTGAAAAGACTTTTACTACATAAGGGTCCGATAGACTTAAAGATGTTTTTACACCCTTCTCTTTAGCGTAAGCCATGGCATTAATGGCAACATCAGTTCTTGCTTTATCGGTGACAAGATAACCTTCAATATATAACCACTTTGAGTTTTCTAAGGATTTCGTATCAACCTCTTGGGATGAGATATCTATACTCACTCCCAAAAAAGTATTTAGGCTCCGTTCTGCATCTTGGGTAATCATAACAAGGCACTTTCCCGTGGTGCCGTCGCTTGCTGCTACATTATGAAAATCAACACCTGCGGCCTTTAAATCTTTTACGAAAAAATCACCCTCCCAATCATCCGCCACCTTGCCCGAGTAAAAAGTCTTTGATCCAAAGCTGCTAGCAGCAACAATGCTATTGCAAGCTGAACCACCGCAATTACGTTTTACAGGAGTTTTTTGAGAAGTTAGAGCGTTGATTATCTGATGTTGACGTTCCTCGTCAACCAGAGTCATTATGCCTTTTTCCACTTTGTTTTTGCTTAGAAAGTGGTCGGAAACAACAACTTCGATATCCACTATGGCCGCACCTATTCCGTATATATCATATTTTTTCATTGAAATTGCAATCCTAAAAATATTTAATTTTAAATAAAAACTCTTAAACTCTTAAAGTATTTGGAACTGGAAAATGTACAGACTCTGTAGCTCCACTTACCTCAACAACCTCATCCGCACCATTATCTAAAAGATGACTTACAACTTCCTGAACCAGAATTTCTGGTGCAGAAGCGCCTGCTGTTATACCTATTGAATTTACTCCCTTAAGCCAAACAGGATTAATATCATTTGCTCCATCAATTAGATATGCTGGTTTATTGTTTTTTTCTGCTATCTCTCGCAATCTATTAGAATTCGATGAATTTTTTGAGCCAAGAACTAACAACATATCCGAATTATTAATGATGACTTTTACTGAATCTTGTCGATTTTGTGTCGCATAACAAATATCACTCTTTTTTGGAGATTGTATCTGTGGAAATTTTGATTGTAATGATTCAACAATCTCTTGGGTGTCATCAACTGATAAGGTAGTCTGTGTGGTATAAGAGATATCTGCACCGGTTGGAAAATCAAGCATTTCAACATCACTAATTGATTCTACTAGGGTAATTTTATTAATGTCATTTGACTGACCTAGAGTGCCTTCAACTTCAGGATGTCCAGCATGACCAACAAGAACAACTTGGTGATTTTGTTTTTGACGCCGTATAACTTCTTTATGTACTTTTGTTACTAAAGGACATGTTGCATCATAAATAGTAGATGTAATTGAGTTTGCATCTTTTCTAACTCTTTGAGAGACGCCATGAGCACTAAAAACTACAATACCGCCTTCGGGCACTTGATTAATTTCGTCGACAAATACTGCACCTTTTTGTTTAAGGTTGTTGACAACAAATTTATTGTGAACAACTTCATGACGAACATATATTGGAGCACCATGCTTATCTATAGCACGTTCAACTATCTCAATTGCACGCTCGACACCTGCACAAAATCCTCTTGGGTTAGCCAGAAGCACTTTCATGATTGCTATACATTATTGTTATCAAGGGGTTAATAAAATATCTTAAATTGAAAATATTGAGAAAATTAGATTCATTGTTTATAGTTTAAAGCAGACAATATCTGAAAGATTTTTTTTCGTAATTCTGAACGGTGAACAATCATATCTATGGCGCCCTTCTCTAATAAAAATTCACTCCTCTGAAAACCCTCTGGCAACTCTTCACGAACAGTTTGCTCTACAACCCTAGCGCCAGCAAAACCAATCCTTGCGTTAGGTTCTGCAATTTGAATATCTCCCAGCATTGCCAAACTCGCTGAAACACCGCCCATCGTTGGGTCAGTCAAAACAGAAATAAAAGGAATTTTCTTGTCAGACATCAATTTCACAGCAAGCGACGTTTTAGACATTTGCATCAAAGAAAAAAGCCCTTCCTGCATTCGAGCACCCCCGCTCGCAGAGAAACAAACAAGAGGAATAGTATTTTCAATCGCTGCATCCGATGCTCTGACAAACTTTTCACCAACAACTGAACCCATCGAACCCCCCATGAAATTGAAATCAAAGGCCGCGACTACAATCGGCATGCCTTTCAATTGCCCTTTTTTAACGACCAAAGCGTCTTTCTCTTTGGTTTTTTTTTGAGCATCAATATAACGGTCTTTGTATTTTTTTTGGTCTTTAAATTTCAGAGGATCAACGGACTGAATATTCGGGGCAATCTCAAATTGATGCTCCACATCCAGGAAATTTTCAAGTCGCCTTCGTGCCGATATTATTAAATGATGGTCACACTTTGGACAGACATAAGAAAGTCGCTCAAGTTCTTCCTGATAGAGTACGCGACTGCACTCAGGACATTTACTCCAGAGCCCTTCTGGAATATTTTTTTTAGCGTTTTTGCCAATTGATGGCAAAATTTTCTCTAACCAGCTCATAGTAGACCTTGATTAATTAATGGCATTTGAGATTTGATTTGCCAGATTACCAACCTTAGTAATCATTTTATCCTTATCACTAGAGAATTGCTCCACAATAGAAACAAGAGTACTTCCAACAATAACTGCATCGGCATTTTCACTAACCTGTTTTGCTGTTTCAGCATTTTTGATACCAAAACCTACGCCGATAGGTAATTTAATATAATTTCGCATCCTAGCTAGGTGATGGTTCACAGAATCAATATCTAAATTTCCAGCGCCAGTGACACCCTTCAAGGAGACGAAGTATACAAAACCAGTTGCTATTTTTGAAATGTCCTTTAATCGATCGTCTGTAGTTGTTGGAGCTACCAGGAAGATTAAGTCAATTCCAACAGCATCTAATTCAGATTTAAGATCATGGGCTTCTTCAGGCGGCATATCCACTACCAAGACACCATCCACTCCAACTTCCTGTGCTCTCTCTGCAAAGGCCTTATAACCATAAACTTCAATTGGATTGGTATAGCCCATTAACACAATACCAGTACTTTTATTGTGTTCTCTAAATCTATCAACAATGGCAAGAACATCACTCAAACTAACACCATCGGCAACAGCACGTTCATGAGATTTAGCAATCACTGGCCCATCTGCCATAGGATCAGAAAAAGGCACACCTAGCTCAATTATATCAGCACCATTGTTTGCCAAAGAAAACACCAAGGCCTCAGAATTATCTAAACCTCCATCACCGGCTGTTATAAACGGGATAAAAGCTTTTTTCCTGGATTGTCCCAATTCGTTAAAAATGTTTGAGATTATTGACATAGCTTTATTAATCTTAATGAGAGTTAAATTTTAGCACAGAAGAATTTCAACACAATTTATTGTCCTATCCAAGAATGTTTGATTTATTTTAACTTATGATAAGAATGCACAGCATCTACCAATACTTTCATATTTTCGGGATTAACATCTGGAGTTATACCATGACCAAGATTAAATACATGCCCAGTTTCACCCTTAAATTGGTCAAGCACTTTATTAACTTCAGTGACTATAACCTCTGGTGCGGCATACAGGACTGATGGATCTAGATTGCCTTGCAATGCTACCTGAGATCCAACTCGTCTTTCAGCATCTCCTAGTTCTATAGTCCAGTCTAAACCGATCGCATCACAGCCACTTAAAGCAATCTGTTCAAGCCAAGCAGAACCTCCTTTTGTAAACAGTGTCACCGGAATCTTTTTACCTTCATAATAATGATGAATTCCTGCAATAATTTTTGTCATATACCTGAGAGAAAAATCCTCATAACTCTGTTTATTTAAAAGACCACCCCAGGTATCAAAAATCATTACTGAATCTGCGCCTGCTTCAATTTGGTTATTCAAATAATCAATGACAGTTTCTGTTAGGACGTTTAAAAGTTGACGCATATGATTGGGATTTTCAAACATCAAACCTTTAACCTTTGAAAAGCTCTTGCTGGAACCGCCTTCTACCATATAAGTTGCCAATGTCCATGGGCTTCCAGTAAAGCCAATAAGAGGGACTCTACCCTTGAGGCTCTTTTTGATTACTGAAACCGCTTCACTGACATAGGCAAGCTCGCTACCGACATCTGGTTTAGACAGTCTATTTATATCATCTAGTGTAGCCAGAGGTTTGGAAAACTTAGGGCCTTCGCCTTCCACAAAATACAAACCAAGACCCATTGCATCTGGAATAGTTAAAATATCTGAAAAAAGGATCGCGGCGTCTAAATCAAAACGCTCTAGAGGTTGAAGTGTAACTTCACACGCCAATTCGCTGGATTTACAAAGACTTAGGAAATCACCAGCTTTTTTTCGAGTCTCACGATACTCAGGCAAATAACGCCCCGCTTGTCTCATAACCCAAATCGGGGTTCGCGCTACTTCTTTTTTCAAAAGGGCGTTTATGTAGTCAGATGTCATAATAGTATCTCAATCGAAAAGGTGATTATAATGATTTTGCAGTTTATTTTATGTTTCCTTCTAACACAAAAAAAGCCACAATCGTGGCTTTTCAAGCATAACAGTTTATATTTACCGCTTGAATGTACCGTAGCGAGACTTAAACTTCTCAACACGACCAGCAGTATCTACAATTTTTTGCTTACCTGTATAAAAAGGATGACAACTTGAACATACATCTATGTGTATTTCATCTTTAGTGCTAGTTGAACGCGTTTCAAAAGCATTGCCGCAACTACATACAACCTTAATGGTCTCGTAAGAAGGGTGAATTTCTGTTTTCATTATACTAATTTGTTGTTATTTATTCTGTATCAGTACTGAAGTAGTCACTAAGCCAGTTATCACCGTATTTATCACTGTAAGCACTTTGAAATGACTCCTCGCAACTTGTCAATAAGATAGTAGAAGCAATTAATGATATCACTATTATAATTTTTTTCATTTTACTAATTTGTTATAGTCTATTCTGTACTAGAAGTGGTCCAATCACCGTACTTTTCTTCACTGTAAATATCAGAAATCAACCCACAACTTGTCAATAAAATAGTAATGGTTATTAATGATAACAATACTTTAAATTTCTTCATTTAATAGTCCTTTTGTGTATTTGGTTTAATCATAAAAATCAACAAAATGAATTATATACTATCTCTCATTTGGAGTGTATGTTTTAACACTCAATGCGTGCAGCTCTCCACTTTTGATTTCTTCACTCACCACCGCGAGCACTATTTTCTGTCTCTGTAAAAGTGATAACTCTTCAAATATTGGAGAAACAACAACTGCAGAACAATTGCAACCATCACCCTCCATGGTTACTTGAGATTGTTCTATATTAGATTCAAGTTTTTTTTGTATTTCTGATAAAGTCATAAGTAAAACCTAATTAATAAGAGAAATTTAAGCCCCGAATGCACCCTTAAGTGCAAAGAAGAATAAAATTGACATGAAAGCCCCAGCAGGTAGAGTCACAACCCATGATAAAAATATTCTATTAATAACCCGAGTATCTAATGCAGCCATTCCTCGAGCAAGGCCAACACCCAGCACTGCGCCAACCAATACTTGTGTTGTTGAAACTGGAATTCCAGTGCCTGAGGCAATAACAACTGTTGCTGCGGCAGCCAATGTTGCAGCAAAACCGCGAGACGGAGTTAGCTGCGTAATACCAGTACCTATAGTTGCAATAACTTTATGACCATAAGTAATAAGACCAACAGCGATACCAAGGCCACCAATAAATAATATCCATATAGGCAGTGCACTCTTGGAACCGATCATGCCTCCACTATCAATAATACTATAAATCGCTGCCAACGGACCGATGGCATTAGCAACATCATTAGAGCCATGAGCAAAAGCCATTGCTGCTGCAGTAATAATCATAAGCACACCAAATATTCTCTCCATTGAAGCATAGTAAAAGTCCTTGTTTTCATCAGGGTCAAGATGGATATCACGAATCAAAAAGGTTCCAATAGCTGCTATGAGCACCCCAAATCCTATTGATAGTATATAACTTGTCACTGTGTCAAAGTTCAAACCAACATGTTTAAGTCCCTTAAATATAGTTACTAGGGAGACTACAAGGCCAACCAAAAACATATAATAAGGAACATATTTTTTTGCATTATTGAACGGATGATCAGTATCAATAATTAAATTTTGAAGACTCCTAAACAAGGTAAAGGCGATGATTCCAGCCAACACCGGTGACACTATCCAACTCATTACAATTTTAACGACTTGATTCCACTCAACGGCATCAACACCAACACCAACAGCACCAAAACCTACAATCGCGCCAATAATAGAGTGTGTTGTAGATACTGGCCAACCTAATGATGAAGCAATTAATAACCACGAACCTGCAGCCAATAAAGATGCCAACATACCATACACTAATAGATGTGGTTCATTGGCAAACAATGCTGCATCTAGTATGCCTTTACGAATTGTAGCAGTCACCTCTCCACCAGCTAGAATTGCACCTGCAAATTCAAAAATCACCGCAATAATAATCGCTTGTTTAATTGTAACAGCGCCAGAACCTACAGATGTACCCATTGCATTAGCGACATCATTTGCACCAATACCCCAGGCCATGAATACACCAAAAACAATTGCCAATATTATTAATACATTACCATAATTGGCAATAATTTCCATATGTATGTCTCCTGAAACTATTTAGTTAACATGACTTCGAAACGCGAGCCTACCTTTTGTGCCGCATCAGCAGTTTCACCTAGCCATTCGATGGCTCGATAGTAAAACATTACATCAACAGGAGGCAAGTCAGATTCAAGGGCGAATAGTTTGTTACGAATATCGTTTTGAGCGTCATCAGTTTCGTGCTCAAGTTCATTGACCGTTTTAATCATTTTGCCAACTATTTTCCGTTGACGACTACTAAATGCCGTTTCTAATAATTCATCTAATTCATTGATTGCCATTAAAGCAGCACCTGAAGTCTTAATACAAAGCCCAGCCAACTTTATAAAGTCATCTGCAATTTGCTCAGGAAAAATCATATGACGTGTCATCATTAAACCGGTAAGGTCTTTAGTAATGTTGGCAATTGAGTCTTGAATTAGGAGAACGTCTAGTAAATCTCTACGCGAAAAAGGCATCATAAAAGTACTAGGTAAATTCATACGTAATTTCTTTTTCAGTTTATCTGCTTTTTCCTCTTTATTATTAATTAGAATGTAAACTGTCTCTGCCTTCTCCCAATCTTGAGCATTTGCAGCGTTGGCAAAAACAGCAAAATCTTTAAGACATGAATTTACTTGCTTCATGTGCTTTTGAAGCGGAACTATAGGAGACTTTCCAAATAGACTTGTAATATTATCGGTTCTGGCCATATTTATTATTCACTTTTTATAATCTTATGCGGATTTTACTATTAAACAATCAAAATATTAATAAATCAAAGTTGGAAAAGCACACATTTATTAAAAGTGTAACATTATACAAAAAACTAGTTATCGCTTAAAATAAGTATTAATTCTAGTAAAGTACTATAAACCCATATAAATATGATTGACGCCATCATCTTAGCTGCCGGCCAAGGCACTCGAATGAAATCAAATAAAGCGAAAGTACTCCATCAACTTGGTGGCAAATCATTATTGCAGCACGTGATTGATGCAATTAATCCTTTGACTACTTCAATCAATATTGTGATTGGCAATGATGCCGAACTCGTAAAGAATTCAATTAACAGCCATTCTATAAATTGGGTAATACAAGAAAAACAATTAGGGACAGGGCATGCAGTTCAGCAAGCAAAAGCTAGCATCAATGATAAATCGACTTGCATCATTCTCTATGGTGATGTGCCATTCATTTCAACAAATACAATAAAATCATTGATAGCCCAATCACAGTTAACAGGCTTTTCACTTTTAAGCGTAATTCTAGATGACCCAAGTAGTTATGGACGCATAGTGCGTGATAAAAATAAACTAATCCAGGCTATTATTGAACACAAGGATGCAGATGACGAAAAACAAAAAATTAATGAAATAAATACTGGTGTTATGGCCATCAAAGGCTCTCTTTTGAAGAAATATATAAGCCAACTAGAACTCAATAACAAACAAGGTGAATTCTATCTCACTGATATTGTTGAAAATGCAGTCTCAGATAATGTTACTATTTCATCATTAGTGTGCGACAATGTATCTGAAGTTATGGGTATAAACAATAATAATCAATTGGCTGAAGCGGAAAGAATTTATCAGCAAAAGCAAGCAAAAGATTTGATGTCTAATGGGTTAACCATTAAAGATCCAAATCGTTTCGACTGTCGTGGTGATTTGATGTTTGGTAGGGACTGTTTAGTAGACATAAATGTCGTCTTTGAAGGTGTAAACGAATTAGGTAAAAATGTTCTAATTGCGCCTAATTGTATTATAAAAAACTCTAAAATTGGTGATAATTCAGAAATTAAAGCAAACTCTATTATCGAAAATTCTATAATTGGAAGCCATACTACTGTAGGTCCTTTTGCTCGTGTTCGCCCAGAAACTAAGGTGGGCAATTATGCCAAAATTGGTAATTTTGTTGAAGTAAAAAAATCCACAATTGGTGACAAATCTAAGGTACCACATCTAAGCTATGTTGGTGACAGTTCAATTGGTCAAAATGTTAATATTAGTGCTGGTGTTATAACTTGTAATTATGATGGTGTAAATAAACATCAAACCATCATTGAAGATGGTGCATTTATTGGATCTGATACTCAATTAATTGCTCCAATAACAGTTGGTAAAAATGCTACTATCGGAGCTGGCTCAACTATCACTCAAGATGCCCCTAGTGAAAAACTGACATTAAGCCGAAAAAAGCAAAAAACGATTGATAATTGGAAAAGAAAGAAAAAATAATAATTCCGTCCTAATAGAAGAAATCCTTATTTAATGCTTCAACTCCCAAAAAATGTCTGGTTATTAGCGATATGTTCAGCATTTTTTATGTCAGTTGCGGTATTCATGGTTTTTGTTGGCGGGATTATTGGCAACTCACTTACTTCCGTAAAAAATCTTTCAACTCTTCCAGTTGCAATAATTGTAGTAGGCACTGCACTCACCATTCTACCGGTCAATCGTCTAATGTCTCTGTTTGGTCGTAAAAGAATTTTTTTGAGTGTATGTCTCTACACAATCGCCATAATAGGCCTAGGCATCTATGCCATTTATACTAAATCTTTTCTTCTTTTTTGTCTGTCGAGTTTTTTGTTAGGTGCTACAGCTGCAACGATGTATCAATTTAGATTTGCAGCAATTGAAAGTGTTCAAGAAGAACAAAGAACTACAGCAATAGCTATAGTTCTACTTGGGGGTCTGCTATCAGCGTATCTTGGACCTGAAGTTGCTACCTTAGGAAAAGATTGGTTTGAGGTTGATTTTGTAGGCTCATTTGTTTTGCTTGCCATACTCTTCGTTGCTGCCTTTGTTTTGCTTTGTTTTTTTCAACCAGCTAAAAAATTTCAGGAACAAGTAAACAAATCAAAACGTCCCTTGAATGAAATTATTAAGCAAGGCTCTTTCATTGTTGCTGTTGGTGCTGCAACAACAGGTTATGTCGTGATGAGTTTTGTCATGACAGCAACCCCAGTAAGTATGCATGTGATGGATGGCTTTTCACTTGAACATACTAAATTTGTCATCCAGAGCCATGTCATTGCGATGTTTCTACCATCACTTTTTACAGCAATGATTGTTAAGTATTTAGGGCTTTCTCGAATGATGATTCTTGGTGTTATTATTTTATTTATCTCTGTTACCATTGCATACCTCAGCCAATCTTTAAATAGTTACTGGTGTTCTTTAATGCTCCTTGGTTTGGGTTGGAATTTTTTGTTTATTGGAGGTACTAATTTATTACCCCGTTCTTATAATGAAAATGAAAAGTTTAAAGTTCAATCAATCAATGATTCTCTAATTTTTGGTTTTCAAGCCTTTGCAGCTCTTTCAGCTGGCTGGTTTGTGTTCAACTATAGTTGGGAAGTAACGATGTTATCTGTTATCCCATTATTAATATTTCAGTTATTACTTCTTTTATGGTGGTTAAAGCATGACAAACAAGAGTCATAAGTAATCATTGCTTTTTCATAGTTTTTCTTATAAAGTATGGATTTTTTGGTTAAGGAGTGAATTTTGAAAATCGAAGCAGTTACCCCTGCTATTGGGGCAGAGATTTCTGGAGTATTGCTTAACAAAGACCTAAACGATGATATATGTGATCAGATATACAAGGCACTGATTAAATACCAAGTTGTTTTTTTTCGAGACCAAGATTTGTCTCCAGAAAGCCACTTAAAACTAGCCAAAAGTTTTGGTGAGCCGGAACCCCCTCATCCAGTCTATCCTCATGTTGATGGTTATGAAAATATTGTTTTACTTAAGAATGATAAAGATATCATTCCAGATACTAATGACTGGCACAAGGATCTTACCTTCAAGTCTAACCCTCCATTTGCCAGTATTTTGCACGGTATAAAAATTCCTGATGTTGGTGGTGACACTCTTTGGGCAAGCATGAGTGCTGCTTATGATAATTTGCCAGATGGCTGGAAGCAGCACTTGGAAAACTTGGAAGCTATCAATGATATGGGAACGTTTAGGAATGATTTTTACAGAGATGGCGGCATTGATTCTGTTAATAATGCACTTAAGAATGTTGGCTCTGCCGTTCACAAAGTTATCGAGACTCACCCGGTCTCTGGCTTGAGATATTTAAATGTTAACCAGTCATTTACACGCAATATAGTTAATGAAAGTCAAGGAAAAAGTGACCATATATTGCAATTCTTATACCAACACATTAATAAACCAGAATTCCAAGTCAGGTTTCGTTGGCGCAATAATTCTGTTGCCATTTGGGACAATCGAATTACACAACACTACGCTGTTGTTGATTATTTACCTAATATTCGTCATATGCAGCGCGTAACTGTTCTTAACGATAAAAGAGAGTGAAATAGTTTAATTTAGTGTACTAAAACTACTTTTTATATCCGAAATTAAGTCCTTTGTATCCTCAAGACCTATATTGAGTCGAATAAGGTGCTTACCATCATGCACCCATTTGCCATCACGTTTATATTGTCTTGCAGTTACAAGGCTTTTAAAACCACCCCAACTATACCCAAGCCCAAACATCTCGAGTGAATTTACAAATAACGCAATTTGTTTATCTGAATATTTTTCTTTAAATGTAAATGCAAAGAGTCCAGATGCCCCGGAATAATCTCTTTTCCATAAATTGTGCTGTGGATGTGATTCTAGGCCAGGATGAATTACACAGTCAACAATGTCTTCTGTTTCTAGCCATCTCGCAATCTCAAATGCAGACTTTTGATGAGCACTGAGACGAACTTGGAGTGTTCTTAATCCTCTCAAAGCTAGGTAACAGTCATGCGGGTTCGTATAACTTTCAACTGCATGCAAATACTCATCAAACTCTTTTGAATACTTCTTATTTATGGTTATGCAACCTATTAAAACATCAGAATAGCCACAAATATATTTCGTCGCCGAGTGAATCGAAATGTCAACTCCAAGATCCAAAGGTTTTAAAAATAATGGGGTAGCCCAAGTATTATCAATGACTGTAGGAATACCTGCTTTTTTTGCTATTTTCACAATTGCAGGAATATCTTGAATTTCAAAAGTATTAGAACCTGGAGACTCTAAAAAAATTAGTTTGGTATTGTCATTGATATATTGACTAATGTCAGAGCCAATATCCGACTCTATATGTGTAATTTTAATATTATATTTAGCAAGAACTTTATGACAGAATCTTGCAGTGGGCCCGTAGACATTGTCAGTAAGTAGCACCTCATCACCACTCTGAGTAAATGCCATTAAAGTAAATATAATTGCATTAATACCTGAAGGAAATGCACGTGAAACATGACCATTTTCAAGCTTGCATATAGCTTCTTCAAAGCTCTTCTGAGTTGATAAACCGCCCGTCCCATAAGTGACACCAGGGTATTGGCCCTTATCATGCAACTGCATATCCTCATAGCTTTCAAATAAAACCGTAGAACCACTTTGTATAGAAGGATTAATTGTTCTAATTTCCCTATCACCATAACTATAGCTATAGTCATTCCAACCAATCAGTTCACTGGGGTTACTCATACCAATAAATACTCTAATAAATTGGCAATCATCATAGGTGTAATTCTCTATTTTGTCCAGTAATTTATCTACTTAAAATAAATTTATAGATATATCAATTGACTAATAGCTGGACAATATAAAGCTAACTTTGTGGGCAACTTGAAGATGTTCTGTAGAATTTCTTGATATTCTAGAAGTTGCTCTTGATGAGAATTTTTTTGACGCTCAATAAAGGCATCAATAGATTCACCTTTTGTTGGTGAAGCTGTTTTGAAGTCAATAATCCACAACATACCATCCTCAATGAATAGTCTATCAATAATAATATTTTTTGAGTTATTACTATATTCAGCTTCAACCTGAGTAGACTCTCTGTACTGAAACAACCAATCAAACACTTTATCTTGCTTAGTATTTTGAAGTAACTGACAAACTTGTTTGGTGTATGTATGAAGGAGTTTTTTTGGCAAACCAAACTCCAGTAATTTTATCTCAACACTTTTTTCTGAGGGTTCAAACAAACTATGTTCTAAAAAATAATGAACAATAGTACCTAATGCACTTTGATAAATTAAATCAATATTCCTGGATAAATTTTTCGGTTTATTAATATGCTGAATTTCCCTTTCAGAAAGAGTCGGGAGCTCTGTGTAACGCATCATTTTAGGTGCAACTAATTGCTTGATATTTTCTTCAGTAAAATTTTCCAAGTTTTCAATGGGCTCTTGATAAAAATGACTTAACAGATTAAGAAATGTATTACTTGAGACTTTGCCTGATCTATTAACGCTCCCCAGTAAATGTAGTTTTTCTTTTGCACGACTCATCGCTACATATAATAAGCGCATCATCTCGAAATGACTTTGTTGTTTTTCAATATATTTCAAATAAAGATATGTCTTGCTTTCCTCTCTATCATAGGCTGACTTGATAGGCGCTAATAATATATTATGGTTTGAAAATTCTTGTATCTGAATCAGAGCTGAAGGGTTGCTTTTCCCTGTTTTACCTAACCCAGGAAGAATAACTATATCAAACTCTAATCCTTTGGCCTGATGGATAGTCATAAGTTTCACAGAAGCAGATTGGGAAGGTGCGTATAAGTCCTGAAGCATTAACTCTAGAGTATCGATATTAAGATTTTCGTTGCTCTCACATTCACTTAAAAGAGAGGCAAACTGAGACCTTATATTTTGTTGCTTTTGGTTCATTTCTTGGTCCGGATGCAACTGATTTAGAACATAAAGAAAACGCTCAACAAAAGAGAAGCGCCCTTCATTGAAGACTGCTTCCGAAATTCCTTGATACAGGTGTTTTGCTCGTTTTAAACCATCTTCAGTAAACTCCTTTAAATTAGCATCGTCACTTAGTTGGTGAAAAATTGTCATCTCATCAGAGCGACTTAGAATTAATAATTCATTTAGTTTTAAGCCACACCAAGGAGAACGGAGAATGGATAGCCAGGCCAATTTATCTCCTAAACTTATTAGGGCACGAATTAGACTTATTAAATCTCGAGTAAACAAATCAGACCTTAAAGGTTCTGTTTTTACAGCTTCAAAATTAATTTCATGAGATTGAAGTGAGACAATGATGTCTTGTAAATGAGTTCTAGACTTTACTAATACTGCAATCTCTTGAGTTGGGTCATGGAGTTGTGCTTCAATGATAATGGCACTCACTTGTTCAGCCTCTTGTTTATTTTGGTCATAACTAAAGGGATAGAACTTAACAGCATCCTCAGGCATATCTTTGGAAGCTGAGGCAGACTTAGAAAAATGGATAGCACCCTGTATTAGGTTATCTACATCAGGGAAAATATTAGAAAAAAAAGTATTGTTTGATTCAACAACACTCATATTTGATCTAAAGTTAGTGCTCAGTAATAGTGATTTTATCCTTACATTTGCAATTCCATTTTTCATTACTTTTAAAAAAATTCCTACCTGAGATTCACGAAATCGATAGATTGATTGCATTGGATCACCTACCAAAAATATTGTTTTACCGTCACCCTTTTGCCAGCTTTCAAGCAACTTTTGAATAAGACCTAATTGTGCATAAGAAGTATCCTGAAACTCGTCAATTAAAAGATGTTTGATTTGATAATCCAAAAATAAAACAATATCACTGACTACTTCACGACTATCTAGCGCTTTAATTGCTTGCATTCCAACTTCTGAAAAATCCTGAACACCTTGTTCTTCAAATATCAAGCTTAATTGAGCAACACCTAGTTTCAATACTTGGCTAATATTGTTGATATTGCTTATGACGGATTCATGTTGATGAGCATTTGGTAATTGATCTAACTCAAGAAGTTGTTTTTTGAAAATATCTGCAGAAACTAGTTCTTTCAAAATTATCATCAAGGATTTTTTTTGCTCTTTAAGTTCTGGCGGAAAACCAAGTGACTTATCTATTTTTTTTCGCCATTCTCCGCTACTTTTTGCTAGCAATAGATCAGCAATTATTTGCCAATTAGGCAGGTCACTTAGCTTGTCACCAGGAAGTTTGTTAATTTTGGAAACTTCAGGTCGAGTATTAGCACTAAGCAAATTGAAAATATCTACATTTAAATACTCCGATGCAATCTCTCTAAGAACTTGTAAATGTTCAACAATAATTTGCTGTGCAGTTCGCTCCAAAAAATCAACATCAAGTACCCCTTTGAGATACAGCCTAGGCAACCATTGTTCTCGTTTTGATAGCATATATACCAAAAGACGATAAAACTTATCTACATGATTATCCAAATACAATAAAACTCTAGCAATAGACTCGTTGTACTCGTCTTCGTCTATCAACATCAGTGTTTTTTCTGCTGCCATTTGATACATGTATTCGTACTCATAACGATCACTCATTATTCTGGGGGGTATTAGTTGTTGCAATGATGGGTATTTCGACACAATCAAACTTGAAAGAGAATCAATAGTGCTAATTTTTATCCGTGAAGGATTATTGAGCAAATCCCACTCTCGAAGTTCAGACTGTTTTAAAACCTGATTAGCAAGTTTATGGGTCTTCAGTTTGTGTTCTTCTTTGGGTGGAATTGATTTTGCTTGCAACAATGAACTTACCACTCTGTGTTTAAGTTCATCTACTGCCTTATTGGTAAAAGTTATTGCTAATATAGTTTCAGGCTCATCAGCAATGCTAAGTAATTTTAGATAACGCTGAGTAAGTAGTTCTGTTTTGCCAGAACCCGCTGGCGCTTGTACAATAAAAGAATCGCTTATATCTAAAGCCTGATCTCTTTGAGATTGATCATTCACATTGACTCTGGTGCACTCACCCCTAATATATTAAGTCCGTTTACAAACACTTGTTTGGTTGCAGAAATGAGTGTAAGTCTTGCTTGAGAAAGCTTTTTATCATCAATCAAGAAAGGGCAGATGTTGTAATAGCTGTGAAACTGGGTTGCCAATTCACGTAAATAATAAGCTAACTGGTGAGGTTCATATTGCAGAGCTGAGGATTCAATGACACTTTTATAACGACTAAGTTCTTTTAAAAGTGCCTTTTCACTATCCTCTGTAAGCAATGACAGGTCAGCTGTTTGACTCTCAAATTCAATGCCTTTGTCTACAGATTGCTTAAATACAGAGCAAATACGAGCGTGCGCGTACTGAATATAGAAAACTGGATTTTCATTAGTTTTAGATTTAGCTAAATCTAGGTCAAAGTCCATATGCTGTTCTGATTTTCTAAGAATATAGAAAAAACGAGCAGCATCATTGCCTACTTCGTTACGCAGTTCTTCTAAGGTCACAAAAGAGCCACTACGAGTTGACATCTGTACCTTCTTGCCTCCACGATACAAGTTAGCAAACTGAACCAGCAGAATCTCTAATTTATTAGGATCATGATTAAGTGCAGCAATGGAGGCTTTAACTCGAGCGATATAACCGTGATGATCAGCACCCCAAATATTAATTACCTTGTCATAGCCGCGTTCAAATTTCTCAAGATGATAAGCAATATCTGAGGCAAAATAAGTATGGATACCATTATCACGAACAACAACACGGTCCTTCTCATCTCCATATTCAGTTGTATTGAACCAAAGTGCTCCATCCTTTGAATAGATATGTCCGGACTCCTTTAATTTGTCAACACTAATCTTAGTTAACCCATTATCAATCAAAGACTGCTCTAAAAACCATTTCTCAAAATTAACACCAAATTCAGCTAAATCAGTTTTAATGCCATCGAGAATACTATCGATACCAATACGAAAGATGGCTTCATAACCTTCACCCAAGAGTTGCCTTGACCTAACAATCAGTTCATCAATATGGGATTCTTTATCACCTCCCTGTTGACTATCTTTGCAAACATCTTTATAGACTTCTGATGAACTCTTTCGCCACCTATCTCCATATTTTTTAAAGACGCTTTCAGCGATATCTTTGATATAGTTGCCTTGATAGCCGTTATCAGGAAACCTAAGTTTCTCTCCAGATAAAGTCAAATACCGGCAAAAAATACTCACAGTCAGAATATCCATCTGCCTACCTGCATCGTTGACATAATACTCATTGTCAACTTTAAAACCAGAAGCCCTTAGGAGATTAGAAATTGTAGCTCCATAAGCAGCTCCTCTGCCATGACCTACATGAAGTGGTCCTGTCGGATTTGCTGAAACAAATTCCAAGAGCACACTTTTTCCCGAACCAATAGTCGACATACCATAACTGTCACCACTATCAATAATGTCATTAACCACAGCACTGCTTGATTCATCAGAAAGGAAAAAATTAATAAACCCCGGTCCAGCGATTTCTGTTTTTTTAACAAGTTCAGATTCTCCTAATTGATTAACAATAGTCTGCGCTAATTTTTTCGGATCACTCTTGGTCTGCTTTGCCAACACCAATGCAACATTCGTTGCATAATCACCATGAGTTTTATCTTTAGTATGGTCTAGTCGAATCTTTGAAGGTAGCTCAGTGAGCAGACCCTTTTCGATTAGGTCTCCAAGGCTTTTAATAAGTAGATCTTGTAACTGCTCTTTCATGATTAATTAACTACTGATTTATTGAACTATGTAGTTGACATTTTAGTTTAACTCGATACCACATTATTATCCAAATATTGTATTCAAATTTAAAAAACAAAATTTTCATACTTGATAAATAAAATTATAAATTTGCACTCTAATGTGCCTCTTGCCAACTATCTCCAATACCCACATCAACAACTAAAGGAACACTTAGTTTGGCGGCATCTGACATCATAGAACATATATCTTCAGCATACTCTTTTGCCTTATTGGTCTCCATCTCAAAGACCAATTCATCGTGTACCTGCATAATCATCTTGACACCATTATTCTCACGATCTATCCAGGCCTGAATATCCAACATTGCTTGTTTAATAATGTCGGCTGAGGATCCTTGCATAGGTGCATTGATTGCTGTCCTCAAGGCGTGTTGCTGTAGCATTTTGTTTTTTGCATTGATTTGAGGCAGGTAGAGTCGCCTACCCAATATCGTTTCAACAAAGCCTTGTGATTTAGCCTTTTCTTTTGTTTCATCCATAAACTTCAAAACACCCGGATAGTTTTCAAAATAACCGTCAATATATTGTTTGGCTTCCGTTCGAGATACATCAATTTGTTTTGCCAGACCAAAAGCACTCATACCATAGATTAGCCCAAAATTAATCGCTTTAGCTTTTCGGCGCTGCTCTTTGCTTACTTCTGACAACTCTGTGTCAAATACCTGAGCAGCAGTTGCACTATGGACATCAATATTATTTGCAAATGCCTCAATCAGATTTTTGTCCTTAGAAATATGCGCCATAATCCTCAGCTCAATTTGAGAATAGTCAGCTGCCAAAATAACATTACCTTTATCAGAAACAAACGCTGATCGGATCTGTGCACCCTGTTCTGTTCTTATCGGGATATTTTGAAAGTTAGGTTTTGAAGAAGAAAGTCTTCCCGTTGCAGTTACTGCTTGATGATACGAAGTGTGTAAGCGACCCGTTTGTCTATTTATTTGTTTTGGTAGAGCTTCTAAATAGGTAGAATTTAGTTTAGTTAATGTCCGGTAAGACATAATTAAATCCACCAATGGGTGTTCCAAAAGTTTTAGCGCTTCCTCATTTGTTGATGGTTGGCCCTTAGCAGTTTTCTTTTTCGGTGTGAGACCCAATCCTTCTTCACTAAACAAAATTTGTTGGATTTGCTTAGGTGATTCAAGATTAAATTCATCTCCTGCTATTTCAAAAGCTTGAGTTTGAATCTCCTGCATTTCAGATTTAATTTGAACCTGTTGATTGAAGAGTGAAACCTCATCAATAAGTGCACCGTTGCGTTCCAACTTTAGCATAATATTTACTAGAGGTAGTTCTAAGGTTCTATACAATGTTATTAATTTTGGAAATTGTTGTAACTTAGATTCCAGGATTTTGTTTAATTCATAGGTGACAATAACATCTTCACAGGCGTATGGTAGCGCCTCTTCTATATTTACCTGATTAAAGGTCAATTGTTTTTTACCACTTCCTGCTACATCAGTATAATGAATTGTTTTATGACCAAGATAGTACTCTGATAAATCATCCATGTTGTGACGTGTCGCCACAGAATTTAAGCAGTATGATTTGATCATAGTATCGTCAACAATTCCACTTAAATCAATACCTATATTTGCTAGTACATGGGCATCATATTTTAAATTTTGACCAATCTTACCAATAACTTGACTTTCAAGAATAGGCTTTAATGATTTCATCACTGACTGTCGAGACAATTGTTCTGGTGCATCTAAGTAATCGTGTGCAACTGGTAAATAGTAACTTTGCTTATCAAGCAAAAACACTAGTCCAACAATCTCTGCATTCATATAATCTAGACTGTTGGTTTCCAAGTCAAAAACAAAAGACATAGACTCTGATAACTGCTTCAGCAAGGATTCAAAATCAGCTTGTTTAAGAATTAGTGTTTGTGTAAATTCCTCAAGAAGTAATGTACTCTTTTGATCTTGACTTTCACTCACTAAAGGTTCAATTGTCTTAGTTATTGGTTTTTCTTTTACTTGATCAGCTAATTGTTTTAGCCACATAGAGAAACTATATTCTGTATACAATCCTATCAATTCTTCTGTGTTTTCTCCAGGCTCATCATCAAAGACATTAAGAGGTAAATCAACATCAAACTTAAGTTTGACTAATTGATAAGAAAGATTTAACAAGTCAAATGATTCTCTTAACTTTTCACCAACCTTGCCATCTATTTTGTTTGCATTAGCCTTAACACCTTCTATATCACCATACAACTGTAACCATTTTATAGCCGTCTTGGGGCCTACACTTGGTACGCCAGGTATATTGTCTGAAGCATCGCCGCTCAAAGCTAACAAATCTAAGATTTGGTGTGGCCTAACACCCATTTTTTCTTTCACCATTTCTGCGTCATAAAGTGTACCTTTCATATTAAGTTGCTTGATATGGCCACCTACTAGTTGAAAGAGGTCTTTGTCACTACTCGCTATGATGGTTTTAATATTTTTTTCATGTGCTAGTTTAGCTAATGTTGCTATAACGTCGTCTGCCTCAACACCTTTTTCACAAATAAAGTGAAAACCCATCGCTCTAATGATTTGATATAGAGGTTCGATTTGAACAATCAACGACTCATCCGCGGGTTTCCTATTGGCTTTATATTGTGGATAAATTTGATGACGAAAATTTGATCCTTTGGAATCAAAAATCATAATCAGCTTGGCATCTTGATATTGTCTTTGTAAATGTTTAATCGCATTAATAACACCAAACATTGCGCCCGTTGGAAAGCCTTTATCATTACTTAAATTTTGTGACAAGGTCGAGAAGTATGAACGAAACAAGTATGCCGAACCGTCGACTAAAATGAGTTGCTGAGCCATGAAAGAATTTTACCTCTAATCTCAGCTTTTTTTATGCCAAACGCACTTTTGAAAAACATCACCTTAGTCGTATATTATTCTGCCTTGTTAAGGATTGTTAGCTAAAATATCAGTATGCCTGATGCACTCATTACCGCTGATAATATTTCACTTAATCATAACGGTAAAAATATCTTAGATGATGTGAGTCTGAAATTACATCCTGGGGAGTTCATTACCTTGATTGGTCCTAATGGAGCTGGAAAGAGTTCCTTAATTAAAGTTCTATTAGGGATCATTAAACAAGATAGTGGTCAAGTGAACCGTAGTAATAATGTTCGTTTAGGATACACCCCTCAATCATTTACTGCCAACCCTTTTATTCCGATATCAGTTGTCGATTTTTTGACACTCAACCAAAAGACTGATAAAAACTTTACCAATCAAACATCTGAACTTACAGGTATCAAAGATTTACTAAATGCGCCCTTAAAAAATCTCTCAGGAGGTGAATTACAAAAAGTACTACTAACACGAGCCTTGCTTAACAAACCAAACGTACTTATATTGGATGAGCCTGCACAAAATCTTGATGTAGATGGACAGATGCAATTATACAAATTGATCCAAGAGATTCACCAAGAACAAAAATGCGCTGTGTTGATGGTTTCTCATGATCTTCACCGAGTAATGAAAGAGTCCACCCAAGTTCTATGCTTATATCACCATATTTGTTGTGAAGGACTTCCAAAATCGATTCTAAAAGATGAACAATTTAATGATTTATTTGCTGATCAAATACATGAATTAATGGCTACTTATGAGCATCATCATAACCACCAGCATGAGCATTAGAGACGACTAAAACTGTTCTGACTGATATAATTAAGCCTTTTTTTTATTGACAAAATTATGAAAGATATTATTGAAGCGGCCTTTGAAGATCGCGCCCATATTACACCTGATTCAGCCAATATAGAAGTTAGACAAGCAGTTGAAGAGGCAATTCATTTGCTTGACACCGGTAAGGCTAGAGTTGCCGAACAAAAAGGGATAGGAGACTGGCAGGTTAACGAGTGGTTAAAAAAGGCTGTTTTACTGTCTTTCAGGTTAGAAGACAACATGCCAATGACAGCCGGCTTCACTCAATATTATGACAAAGTACCTTCAAAGTTCGCTAGCACAACACCTGAAGAGTTCAAAGCTGCAGGTGTTCGAGTCGTTCCACCTGCAACAGCAAGACGTGGCTCTTATATTGCCTCAGATACTGTTTTAATGCCATCTTATGTAAATATTGGTGCATATGTAGATTCTGGAACAATGGTCGATACTTGGGCAACTGTGGGCTCCTGCGCTCAGATTGGTAAAAATGTTCATCTTTCTGGGGGTGTTGGTATTGGGGGTGTTCTGGAACCATTGCAGGCAAATCCTACAATTATTGAAGATAATTGTTTTATTGGAGCTCGATCAGAAGTAGTGGAAGGAGTCATCGTTGAAGAAGGTGCTGTCATTTCAATGGGTGTCTATATTGGACAATCTACAAAAATTTTCAACCGTGAAACTGGCGAAGTTACTTTTGGGCGAATACCTGCAGGTTCTGTTGTTGTATCAGGCAACCTACCATCAAAGGATGGCAGTTATTCATTATACTGCGCAGTAATAGTCAAACAGGTTGATGCAAAAACAAGATCTAAAGTTGGTATCAACGAGTTATTAAGAGGTATTTAAACAATCTCTACTTACTGCCCTTGCTTATAAGAAAAAGACCCGCCTAAAAGCGGGTCTTTTATTAAGTTAATATATTACTTTTAGCGTGTAAAGATCTTGTAGATCAAGGCCGCTGCAACTAAACCAACCAAGTTGGCACCACCAAGCGAACTGATTATTCCAGTTAGGCTGCCAAGAATGTCCCCAGGAAGGAACGCAGCATCAGCACCAAAGATTATCTGTACAACTACTGCAAGAGCAATTACTGCAACACCTGCCTCAGTTAACTTTTTGATCCATCCAATTATATTATCAATTAGCATAACATCTCTCCTCTAGAGGTAAAAGACAACCAACATATTTAGTTGATTGGTGCACTTTTTATAGTACCAAAAACATTGTGTCAAGTTTATTAGTAAGAAACTTAATAGAAAATAATAAAATTAAGCATAAAAAAAACCCGCCTTTCGGCGGGTCTTTTATTGAGTTAATATGTTACTTTTAACGTGTAAAGATCTTGTATAACAAGGCCGCTGCAAGTAAACCGACTAAGCCGGCACCACCAAGCGAACTAATAATACCAGTTAGGCTAGCAATGACATCCCCTGGAAGGAATGCAGCACTATTCCCAAAGATTACTTGTACAACTACTGCAAGTGCGATTGCTGCTACACCTGCCTCAGTTAACTTTTTGATCCATCCGGTTACAGTATCCATTAACATAACAATACTCCTTTAAATTATAAAAGACAACCAACATATTTGTTGATTGGTGCACTTTTTATAGTAGCAAAAACAGCATGTCAAGTTTTTTTGAGGAAAAAACACCAAAAATAGAATAAATTTTGCAGAAAAAGTTGCAATTGTTGCAAAAAAACAACAGAAGATATCGTTAAATAGCTATAGATAGAAAAATACCAAAAAATACTGTCATACCAATAAAATGGTTGTTTATGAAAGCCTTAAAATAGTCCATTTTTTGACGCTTCTTAATCAAAAATTGATGATAAATCATAAACAATAAAATAATTATTAAAGAAATATCATAAAAAGCCCCTAAATCGAATAAATTTCCAATTTTTATAAACACTATCATTAATAAAATTTGTAGTAAAGTGATGAAAATTTGGTCGTATTTTGCAAACAAAATCGCTGTTGATTTGACTCCAATTTTTAAATCTTCATCTCTATCTGCCATTGCATAAAGGGTGTCGTAAATCAGCGTCCAGAGCACAGTTGCCAGAAAAATCCATCCTGCTGATGCAGGTACAGTACCGGTTTGAGCACTAAATGCCATAGGCACACTCATCGCAAATGCTAAGCCCAAAATTAACTGTGGCAGATTTGTCCAACGCTTAGTAAAGGGATATAAAACAGCGAGAGCTAATGCAATAAATGAGATCTTGATGGTTAATGTATTGGTTAACAGCACCAAAGCTAAAGCTGCCAATCCTAAAGCAAAAAATAATAGTAAAGCTACTTTCGGGCTAATTTCGCCTGCAGCAATAGGTCTATCACGAGTTCGAGCGATATGTTTATCAATCTCACGATCAGCATAATCATTAATTACACAGCCTGCACTTCGCGTAATAATGACACCACAAGTGAATATGATTAATAAATCAATATCGGGCCAACCTTCAGCACTCAAAAATAGTGCCCAATAAGTTGGCCACAAAAGTAAATATATACCAATCGGTTTATTAAGACGCATTAAACGGAAATAGGCATTCATAACTTGTTTAAAAAATCCTCAAGTTCGATTGGTAATGGCGCGACTACTTTTTGGATTTCGTTTGTCGTAGGATTTGTAAAAGTAATTGACTTGGCATGCAAAAATAGTCGATTCAATCCCTTTTTCTTTGGGATCCCCGGGTACCGAGCTCGA
>JGI24920J38491_100651_pt1 | contig 40012 bp, 37 predicted proteins | sample LinPFosmplate8_FD_38491 | JGI IMG/M metagenome (IMG submission 38491)
TGCAGGTCGACTCTAGAGGATCCCACGGGTTCGTAAACCCACAACCACGTATTATCATGATTCCAGTCCAATTTCATATCCGTGTATTTTGTACTGGTAGTGCTCCGAATGCGATAATCACATTTTTTGTAAAATCTCTTTCGCTGACGCCATTGATTTTGAAAACAATCATGACTATCCACTATATCCACGATGACTGGATTTTCGTGCTTCATTCTCAGAATCCGACCAACCGATTGCGTAATGTCTGTTTTGGGTGTCGCCATCACTAAGCGACTGAGCGTTTTAATGTCCAATGCCTCTGCGGCCATGGCATAAGTAGCAATGACCACTTGTTTCGTCTCAGTCTCTTGCAAATCCTTTTGTTTCATACCTCCCACATAATATCCAGCTGTGGCGATGTTTCTGTCCCGAATGGCATCATGCAAATATTTCAACAAGGATTTGTTATGCGCCAATATCATGATTTGTCCATCCGGATTTTCCTCCAATAAATCCTTGATGACACGTACAATAAAATCACTCCGTGGCCCAAAATCACATAACTTACTAATCATCGTGCTATATTTTGTGTTGCCTCTGAAATCCAATTCGACTTCATTGAATTCAGTATCCTGGGTTTTGAATTCAATTCCCCGGACACAAACCGGGTCATCATTTGCCCGAGTTTCACTGTATATTTTGGGTCCAATAAACATATACAATAAATCGGTCAATTTGTCCTTGCGTTCCACTGTGGCGGAAATCCCCAGCATATATGGAGTAATTGTTTTCAAAAGCGTTTTCGAAAATTCTTCACTGCCGATTCGATGGACTTCATCAATTACAGTGAGTCCAAATTGACTGTATATTTCTTGTGGGAATGACTTCGAATACATGGTTTGTATCATACCGATTACTACGTCTTTGTTTTCTGTATCGCACACCTGGGCTTGGATTTTCCCAATACGCGCACTAGGTATGAACTCTTCCATGCGTTCAATCCATTGGTTCATGAGAAATTCCTTATGGACCAAAATCAGGGTTTTTTTCTTTAGGATGTCAATAATTCTCAACGCACAAATAGTTTTTCCTCGTCCACATGGAACCTCCAAAATTCCACCACCAGCACCACTCGATACATGGTCTATGTATTTTTGAACTATGATTTCTTGATAATCCCTCAATGATTTTACAAAAGGAACATCGATGTTTAAGCCTTGTTCAATATCGGAGCGTTCGGGAGTTCCATAACGCTCGATACCATAATATCGTGGAATGTATATTTTGTTGTCATTTTCTCGATATACTGGGAAAGATAGAGTTTGTTGGGGTGCGCCGAAACTCTGACCAGGTATAAAGGGTTTCAAAGTGAGTGCTTTTTTGATGAAATCCATTTCTTGTGTTGGTATCACTGATTTTGGAAGGGTATATCCTTTTTTTCCCAAATACGCCTTGGATAATATGGAGCATTTTGTATCGTCGTCAATGATATATATAGGAGCCGATTTTTTCGATGATTTTTGTTTGTTCATATTACAATAATGATTGAATAATTATATTTATTTAATAATTATAATTATTTCTTTCAATTTTTTCCCAAAGTGTTTCTAGTATTTCATCCATTTACGTCTATACATTTCTACGAAATGGTGATGACTCAGTTTATTTTTGTCCTTTGTATGAGGACTCCTTTTCAAAGATTCCCAAATGAATTTATGATTTGGAATTAATTTTTTTACAGTAGGTCGAGTGAGGTTCAACATTTGATTTATAGTATCGCCGTTTTTTTACATTGGTTTCTTTTCAACAATATAAATACTTAGTTGCATATCTATTCAAATACAAATAAAAAATACAATGTTTGTGTATTTTTTATTGTGTTCAGATGGTTCTACATACATTGGTGCAACAGTGAATCTTGAACGGAGACTTCGACAACACAATAAAGAAATTAAAGGCGGGGCACATGCAACAGGCTCAAAAGTGTCCAAGGGGAAAACATGGAAAAGAATATGCTATGTATCCGGATTTCCAGACTGGTCCGCGGCCCTTCAATTTGAATGGAGATGGAAACAAATGTCACGCAAATTACCACAAAATATGAGGCCATTGGAACGGCGAATATCTGCGCTCCATAGTCTTTTGTTGCTGGAGAGACCCACAACAAAAGCAGTCGCCTATGCCGAATGGTCAAATAAACCCTGTGTTCATGTTGAAGATGAATTTGACTCGGTGAGCGTGTTTTTGGATTCATCGGAGGATGCTTCATACGATATTTTGTAATTGGTGACGATTCCATCCAAATCATAATCACACATGAATTTCCGGATAGACTCATTTTTACACGTGTATGTGAAAACATTGACGCTTTTCAAATGCAAGAAACGTATTGACTTGTGATTCAATGCTGTCCAATGGAAACTCACAAACGCTAGGTTGTATTTTTTCACAAAATACTCCAATACATCATTATTCAATGTATTCTCTGTGATGAGTCCCAAATTATATAAACGTGAATAACCATGGAGTCTTTCCAATGACAGTGTGTTGAAACTGCCAATTAATATGTTTCGGATGTTTTTGAGATTGGACAAAAATTTATGCAAATAAATACAAATGAATTCATCGCCTTTCAAATCTAAATAAATGCTAGTTTTGTTGTGGTCAATCTCTGTAAAGAATTGTTCTATTGTGATAATATCAGCATCCAGGGCAACAATTTCAGTATGATTCAAATTACGTACCAAATTGTCACCAATGTGTGTGTCATGATATACAATGATTTCATTGTCTTTGGTTAATACAATATCTAATTCAATCATTTTGAAGTTATGGTCTATTGCAGCTTGGAATGCAGCCATTGTGTTGTCCTTGTGTAAATCACAATACCCACGATGAGCAATTTGATACATGTATATGTTGATATATATGTATATGAGAGACAAAATTGGGTGCTTTAACATGGTTTTGCGTTTAATGGATTTACAATAATTGAAAGAGGATATTTTGGCTGGAAAATAATAAGAACAACAATTCATTAATAATAAAAATATAAATGTAATATTATAATTATATTATGAATTTACCATTAGAATTAGTTGATAAAATACTGCAATATGATGGACGAATAAAATACAGAAAAGGTGAATTTGTTAATGTTATAGGTCCAAAAGTTCTAAATTTTTACAAGAGTATATTGAATCCTTTATTAAAAAAGAAACAAAATATTACCACTATTGGTATTTGCTCTATTAATAGAATATCAAATAAACTCTCATCATCATTACCTGATGACCCTGGTTTTAATTTCTCACCAACTTGGAACTTTTATGCAAAAAATATGTTTCTTAGAGAAGGTACGAATAATAAATTTTATTTTGAAATTGAATTTGATAGTTTACCTGGAGTCGGATTATGTTATGATTATTATTGGGGCTATAATAATTTTCAGATTGTTTATTTCGATACAAGAGGTGGTTGGACTCAACATAGTACAATTATTGCTTATGATTTTATTGTTGTATAATAAATACAAATTTATAATTATTATATTATGAAATTACCAGTAGAATTAGTTGATAAAATATTACAATATATGAGAGACAAAATTGGGTGAATTAATACGGTTTTGTGTATAACTTGTGTTTAATCGATTTACTATAATCGCAACATGGACTCGTATTATAACGGTAACGATAGTGGTCCAAATTGTTTCTCAGTGTATCCGCATTTCGATAATAACGATTGTTCATGAATCGCTTCACATATTGTATCAAATTGGGACGTTGAATGTTTATGTTGTGATAAACATCGTTTCCGAACAAATGGTCGTTGTTGTGAAATACGTTTTGTATAAAGAGTGAATTCAGTAAACATATGGTGCGATTGTAATTGAAATGTGCTGTCATTTCTTGCAAACACTGGTCATATATTTCATGATATGTTGAGTCAAATGAATAAATGCATTCCCAAATTTCTTTTGGTAAATATAAGGGCATTTGCAATACAATGGTATATTACAATAGTCTAATATTTTTATCTTATTTCATGATATATTTGATGATTACATTTTGCCAATAATGGTGTTTATTTGAACCAGGCCTTTTTCGTAATTTGTATACATATAAAACCACAACCACTTTATCTGGTTCGACTGTAATGAAGGAATCCATTATATCGTTTTCCAAATTGTGGATGCCGATGTTCTCATAATTGGAATGGAATTCAAATCTTTGACAATTACCGTAGGTTTTAGGGGGTTTTCTAATGCTCCGATTGATAACATCGTAGTTTTTCAAATTGATTTTGCTGTAAATATTGAATTCGCGTCTCGTGTCAATGTCGTCTATGTATTGGGCGATTTGCCATTTTATATCAAATGGTAGGTCTTCTATTGCTGTCATTACATATTACAATGTGTTGTTTTTTTAAACCTTTTTATTGATTTTATTGACAATATCCATCATTTCTGCATTTTGGACATGTTCTATTGTTTCCATTATTTCCATTACAGATTTTGCTGTAGCATGGAATACAAACTTTGAAATTACATATTGGACAATCATAGCTATTGTTGATAAACCCTTCAATTCCTTCACTTATTCTACAAATAGGACATACTAATTTTTCATCTATTTCATAAGATGCTTTAATTATTTCTTTTTTCGTTTTTGCCAGTGATTCACTTTTTCGAGTCTTATTAGTCGTGCTTATAGACCTCCTCCTGCTAGAAATTGTCCTATTAATACTAGGAGAAACGCTGCGCGATTGTCTGGATGATTTTCTGGATGTATTTTTTGTACTTTGTTTTTTTTCTTCCACGCAAAACCATTTCTTATCAAACCAATTTCCTGTTAATTTGTATGGCTTACTACAATCTGGCTCATCGTTTATGAAATGACCATTGAATGTTCTACCATCAGTAAATATTTGTTTACCTTTTCCATGCCTCTTGTCATCTTTGAAATCTCCTTCATAGATAGCACCATCAGCCCACGTCATCATGCCCTTTCCATGCATGATGTCATCTTTGAAATCTCCTTGATATATATTACCATTAGGCCATGTCATCTTGCCTTTTCCGCTCTTCTTATTATGTAGGTAATCTCCTTCATATATAGCACCATCAGTCCATGTTTGTTTTCCCTTTCCATGTATCATGTCATTTTTCCAATCTCCTTCGTACATTTTACCATCAGGCCATGTCATCTTGCCCTTTCCATGCTTCTTGTCATATTGGTAATCTCCTTCATAGAATTTACCATCAGGCCATGTCATCTTGCCCTTTCCATGACTCTTGTCATCTTTGAAATCTCCTTCATATATTTCACCATTAGGATATGTATATTTACCCTTTCCATGCATATCGTCATCTCTCCAATCTCCTTCATATATATCACCATCGTCCCATGTTTGTTTCCCCTTTCCATTCTTCTTGTCGTGCAAGAAATCTCCTTCATATACACTTCTATCAACATATGATGTATATTTACCCGTTCCATGCATCATGCCATTTTTCCAATATCCTTCGTACATTTCATCATCAGGCCATGTCATCTTGCCTTTTCCATGTGGTTTACCTCTTTTCAAATCCCCTTCATAGAATTTACCATCAGGATATATTTTTCTAGTTCCTCCTATATATCTTCTTAAATTTTTTTTGATATTTTTCTGTGTTTTATTTTTCATTTATATACAAAATATGGATATTTTAATCACCTCTCCGAATACAGCAAATAAAAACGGTAATATCTGTCGTAACAATCCAATTTGTCTTGGTCGTCGAAATATTTACAAATACAATATCGCCGGTCACATACATTTCCATGAATGCATAAATCAGCCAATAATAAATGATAAATTCTGCTTTTTTCCACTCTCCGATGTGCCAACAACCATAAATCCTTACGCTGAAGAATTGGACGATTCAGCAAGTCAAACCAAGGCTCGATTAAGTGTCGATACAAAACTTCATTCATTTTTTTGATTGGTTAAGTGATTATATATTCTCTGGTGTAAAAAGTATAAAACAAAAATATGTATTAATATATGGACTCCTCTCAACCATTATCCATTGAATGTTTGGCTCGTGAAAATGAAAACTTGAAATATGAAATTGCTGCATTGAAATCCTTGATTGAAGAAATTGAAAATGACAAAAATAAATCATGGGGTCAAGTGATTGATGAAAAAGTCGAAATTTGGTTCGAAAAATTCAAAGATGACATTGATATCGGTCGCATCGCTACTTTTGAAGCATTTGGCTCTAAATATGAAATTGATGTGTTGCCTGATGCCATGGAAAAATCCATCTACAAAAAATGTATCAAAATCATTTTTGCCATGATTCTCGAAATGAAAGACAAGATGTAATTTTTGATTGTGATTGTGATAATAAATATATTCTAATATTTATTATCTATTGATTTTTAATTTACTTTCTGGCAGTCTTATTCTTCTTGGACTTGTTCTTTTGTGACTTCTTAGGACCGAACTTTTGTCCCTTCTTGGCAAGTGTGAAACCAGCGGCTTTTAAACGCCTTCCCTTTTCCTTCTTCATCTTCTCACTCTTTCTCTTGGAAACAATACGACCGTTCTTGTTGTACTTCAAATCGGACTTTTTCAATCCACCAGATGTTTTATCGGCATTACCATGCATAACTTCAGCTCTCGAACCTACAGACATTATATATTTAACCGAGATAATTATTTTTTGCCTTTTTTGCTAAATGTTTTGTTTTTCTTGGTTTTCTTACTTTTATTGTTTTTATTGTTTTTATTGTTTTTATTTATATTTTTCTTTGTTTTCACATATCCGAATTTGCCTTTATTTGCTGAATATCCATGTTTCTCTAAACGCATTTCTTTTGTAGCGGTTTCATGTTTGTCCGCAGATACAATGCGTCCCCATTTATTCATTATCAAACCATCTTTCGTAAGACCGTATTTCGTTTTATATGAGGTTCCATTCCACACTTGCTCACGGGAACCAAAGAGCTCTTTGAATATTTTTCCTGCAATGTTGTATGTTCCCGTTTCTAAATCACGAACTGGACGTTTCATTTTATATATTGGTGAGATTTTTTATGTGGTTCTTTTTTTCACACATTCATTTTTATTGCTTGTCATTTTTTACTCATCCACACCCAATTGCATATCGATTTCATAGGTGTCTTCACCGCGCTTCACCATCTCCTTGCGCAGCTTTTGTAATCGTTTCTTGTCCGCACGATTCAACTCTTTTTTCTCTTCTGGAGCAGCCACAATCGTATTTCCTAATGCGTCTTTCTTTTCTTCTTCCTTGTTGAAATTCAATTGTCTAGATGCCAATTTCTCCGCCTTTTTACGTGCCTTTTCCACTTCTTCCATCCATTCGGCGCCCATCACAGTCAAACATCCCGACTCTAATATCCACTTTTCTGGACAAAGGGCTTCGTAAAATTCCGCATTATGACTAATCATAAAAATCCCCCCTTTGAATTCTTTGATTGCCAATGCCAATGCACCCAACGAATCACGGTCCAAGAAATTCGTAGGCTCATCTAAAATCACAATATGTGGTAAATTCCATAATCCAGCACCCAGAACCACTTTCACCTTTTGACCACCCGAAAGAGCTCCCATTCGGGTATGCTCAGCAAAGGCTGGCTCCAATCCAAAACAATCCAAATGTCTCTGAATCTCACCTGTGGTCAATTTACGCTGACCCAACATGGACTCGGCAGCTATTTGTTGGTCCTTTTCATCCACCATCTTCTTGTAACCCATTTGCAACAATTCCGTTCGAGTATGCCAACTGTCTTCCTTACCTTGGCCCTCCCAAATCACTTCATATTCGTGCTCTCGCTTACCCGTTCGACGGGCCTTGATTTCCTCCACTATTCCGGTTTTCTCCTCTTTTGCTTTCGCTCGAATGGCCTCCATTTCTTCCTTTGTCATTGTTACAGAATCCTTTTGTACGGATTCCTTGTCGATTCCACCTCGATAACGCCACATGATGTATTCAATGGGGGTTTTATCCAAATGGTCCTCAATATGAGCAAACGCATGTTGCGCCACATAGGCCACACGTAAATTTGGATGGCGTTCGACGAGTCCTTGGTCGGGCTCCAATTCACCCACCATGACCTTCACCAACGTGGATTTACCCGCGCCATTTACACCCACCACCGCAACACGTGAAGCCAATGAGCACTGAATCGACACATCAATCAATTGAGGATGAGGAGCCGCTGGGTACTGGAAATTAATGTTCTTTGTCTTCAAAACCGCCTTGGTCAAAGACTTGACGCCTTCGAGTGGCCCGGGTTCTGGGAAATTAAAGGCTACAATGTCGCTCGATAGCTCATAATATGCCTTGGCTTCGGGTTTTTGTTTTACGAACTCCGATAAGTTTCCGCGATACGACTTCAGCTTTAAATTCTCATAATGGATGATGTTGGTGCATACATTGTCCAAGAATTTGGTGTCGTGGGATACAATCAAAGATGTACATGTTGTCAGATTTTGCACATATTCCGTCAACCATTTCACGGCAAATTGGTCCAAATGATTGGTAGGCTCATCCAACAACAACATATCGGGATTCAACAACATGGCCCTGGAAAGTGCCAACTTCATGCGCCATCCACCGGATAATGTGCTGACACCGGCGTCAATGGCTGCGGCCGTGCGAGACACACCGAAGCCCATGGATGTCAACATCTCTTTTACGACGTCTTCACTGCATCCATTTTGTTTGACCTTTTCATCACTCATTATGTATTCCAATACAGTCATATCTGCTTTTTCACCGATGATTTCACACTCCACATATACTGTGATTAAATGCGTGGGGAACCCCTGTAGGTTGCCTCCGGCGATGGATTTCATGAGCGTGGATTTTCCGGCGCCATTGGGGCCGACCAAACCATATTTGCGTCCCACTTTTACGCGGAATGGAGTTTGATGGAGGAGAACACGAGTACCATAAGCCAGCGAAAATTGGGCATTACATAAATCCTCTTCTTCGTCTTCTGGGTCGACTTTATCCGGGGTTAGATTCGCAATTCCGGCTTGATGGACACCGTCAATGATTTTTGTAGTCGCTTCTGATGGAGTGCCCTCTAAATAAGGCGCCAAACATTGCTCCCAATCTTCACGCTTTCTGTTGTTGGATTGCACTAAACCTTCGCAACAAGACGCCATATGAATGAATATGTTGGGCGTGACGGTTGTTACTCCATTTCCTACGCACGCTGCCTCAATGCATGCGCGCAATTCGGCGTGCTTCATGACGGCTTCGCTGATTTCGGCGGCCTCACTACTCACGCGAAGGAGGGTGTCCAATGAATGTTGACAGACCTTACGGACCTCTTCTACGGCGATTTCGTCAATGCCGCGCTCCAAAACTGGTTTCAAAATAGGGTAGAAATAGGATGCGGTTCTTGGGTCATTCACCAATTTACACATGTTTCCAATAACAAGCGCAGCTCTGCGTTTGACCGCTACCTTTTTCTCGCGCATACCCTTGGTCAAAATGGGCACCAACAGACCCAGTGTACTCATATCCACTTCATTGATAAAACTAGTGGCCACAAGTGAATCCAGTGCGGATTCGGTGTATTTGACGGGCTCCATGTATGCGTTAATGACGTCTGCAATGATTCCCTTAATATCGACGTTGTCAATCACCATACAAAGCTCTCCAAAACAGTTGTTTGTTTGACGTTTGACGTCTTCTTTGACATCCGAGGCCATGCCAATGAGCTTCAAAATCATATTGGGTAAATTGAATTTTACGACTTCTTTTTGATGACAGGCAAAATACCCCAACAAAATGAGTGCGCCTTTTTTTATTTGCCACTTCATGGAAGTGAAATGCTCGTAAATTGCATCCATGTAAATTTTCATGGCGAATGGATTCATTTTTTTTATCATTAAGATTCCGACGTCTCTTGCGCGGTCTTCAGTGCGAATGTGTGTGAGTTTGTTCAAAAGGTCAGGTAGGGCCTCCAAACAATAAGGCTCCAATGTGTGATTGGATTCTTGGATGTATGTTTTTAATTCATCGAAATGGTCGTGTTTTAATAGATTCTTTATGTGCTCCGCTGGTGATTGAAACTCGGCCATGATGAATCATTATGATGCTGTGTTTTTAAGTTTGTTATATTTGTATTATAAATGTAACAAAGAATAGCTACATATTATAGAATGACATTGAATTTATCGAATTTACCGTATGATGTCCAATGGCATATTGCAAATTACATAGACGATATTGATACAAAACGATATTTCAATGTGTTTAGGAAAATAAAATTGGATAAGTTTAAAATACTGAATCGGACAATAAGGAAGAATGTAAGAGGAGAATATTACAACATGAGATGTAATTTTCATGAGAATTATGAGGACAGTGGTGCTGCTACTATTTGTCATGATTTGATGAACATTTTCATAAAAATTTCCGATACAAAGGTGCACTATGAACTGCACATATACAAATTGAAGAAAAAACCCTTTAAAACATACACAAATAGTGATGACATTTATTATAAAGGTCCGTTGGAAGAAGATTACTATTGGCAAAGTATTTCAATTGAATATTCTTTGTGTTGAAAATGTAAAAAAATTGATTCATTTTTTACATTATTTTTTGTATGCATAAAATCATTTACTATTACTACAACATGCCAAAATCTCAATCATTAGAAGCCGAATATGCCAAGAAGGAACAACAAATTTATGAAGATTTTGAGAAATTGAAAATCAAAGACAAACAAACATATGAAAAGGTGGAAGCTAAACGTGTGAAGGCAATACATAAAAAATTGAGTGTTCTAGAGAGAAAACGCGAAAAGGCGACTGAAAACATGGAATTGATTGACTGTGAAATTTATGGCCTCCAACGTCAGCTCATTTTTGGTTGATATATTGTGTGCGGATTTTGCGCGAAAACGTTCTATTGTTATGGTTTGCAGTAAAAAGTGTTTTTCATAATCATTCTTTATACTGCATGTATAGTGACAGTCATTACAATGGAATAATACTTGCGAGTTTTTACGCGTTTTGGGTTCTATAAGCGTTCTATTGTTACGGGTTGCAGTAAAAAGCGTTTTTCATAATCATTCTTTATACTGCATGTATAGTGACAGTCATTACAATGGAATAATACTTGCGAGTTTTTACGCATTTTGCGTTCTATTTTGTTCTATATTGTTCTATATTTTTGGGACATTTTTCTTTTGTATTGCATAATTTATACCAAAGTTTTATCGATAGTGCTTTCTCGTGCAATTTTACGTGCAACTTTTGGGTAACATTGCTGTTTTTTTGTAATTGCTGTTGATTGTTGTTGTATAGCAATACATTTTAAGGAAAATTCTGAATCAGCATCCTGATATTCCGGGTTGGTGTTTTTCCAATCCATTAAAGAAATCATGCTCTTTCGTGATACTTCCTGGATTGCATCATTGAGCTTTTGTTTATTGACTTCTTTGTCTTTTTTCCATTTGTCGTCATCTTTGATGTACATTGTTTCACGCTTGACATCCGTACAATGGATGGGTCGCTCATGCACAGTGAGTTGCTTCAGATTATCTATTATGATTTTGGAAATGCCATTTACAAATCCGAGTTCAGCGTTGTTTTCCAAGTCTTCATGAGATACTTCTATTCTGTCGATGAAATCTGAGAAATTAATGGCATCTTTGCATTGCTCATTCAAAAACAGGTTAATATTGAAGTTATTCGTATTATTATTTGAATTGTTTGTGTTGTTATTTGAATTATTTATTGTGCCTATTTTATGAATCATTTGCTCCATTAAATCATCTTTTCTTCTAATATCGGCTTGATTTTGCAATACTTGTGTCTGTAAGTCTTTTGTTTGTTTGAAAGATTTAATTAAAAGCTCTTTGTAGTCAATATTTTGTTCAGAAGATTTAACAATTGTATTTATATTATTTTCATTTGTAGTAGATTTCATAGTGGTAGAACATTTTTGTTTATGATACCAAAGGCTATTTCGTGCAGAATATATTTTTCCACAGTCACATTTATATTTTTCAACATGTGCAATTTTACATGGAAGGCGTTCTATATGCGTTCTATTTTTATGTTTTGCACTCAATAAGTGTCTCTCATAATCATTCTTTCTACTGCATTTATAGTCACATGTCTCACAATGAAAAATTTCGTGCGAGTTTTTACGCATTTTGCGTTCTATATTGTTCTATATTTTGGCAACATAAAATTCTCCCTAAATTTTTCCGCGAATATGGTAGAAAAAAAATATGCAGCCAAAATTTTCATGAAAAAATCACTTTTACTGCATTATGCTCACAACGCCATTTTCAAAAAAATGGCTTAGGAAACTTTTTTCAGAAATAAAAAATTGGACATTTATTTTTGTCCAAAAAAAAAATTCTCAAAAAAGTTTCCCAACAAGATTTGTTACCATAAAATCACTACCAATATTCTTATATAAAATTCACTACATATATGCTGTCATAATGAAAAATTGATAAAATTGACATAATTTCTAACCCGATAAGGAGGGTTTTTGTAATGAAAACCCGGGGAAGCGGGCAGCGTAGTGCAGCATGCAAAGTACATTGTTTGTTATATCATCGTAAGGGGATTTTTAGTTATCCACATTTATCCAAATATACTCATCGTTTGATGGCTGTTCATCCTCCTTTGTCACACTACTCGTGGAATGGTAACAATAATCACAATAACATGTAGTAAGGGATTTTTTGGGGATTTCTTATTATCCATTTTTTATCCATATATTCATCATTTGATAAACGCATATCCTCATTTTCAACACTACTCTTGTAATGGTAACAATAATCACAATAACATGTAGTATGGGATTTTTGGGGATTTCTTATTATCCATTTTTTATCCACTTATATCTGTCGGTTGATAACTGTGTATTTTAATTTTTCATACTACACGTGGAATGGTAACAATATTCACAATCATATTTAGGGGATTTTTTATTATCCATTTTGTCCATTTTGTCCATTTTTGTCCAATTATTTTTGGGGTATAATACTTACATTTTTACCCCAACATATGCAGCATGTCAAATAGACCATCCATTACTACATAAATAATTCACCATTTTCGGCATCAAATTGCGAAGTCAATACATACTTACACAAAAAATGCCGAATTATTGTCAAACGAAGCAAACAGTAAATATATTGTTTCCTTATATCGTAACGGAATATCTACAACAATAAAATTGTTAGACATTTTCGGCATCAAATTGCGAAGTCAATAATTGCTTACATAAAAAATGCCGAATTTGTTATATGAGCACAAGGGCATATATCGGGTATAACATTTACATAAAACTCCAATAATTTGTAAGTCATATTTCGAAAATATTTTGTCTATTTTACAAAATATTTTGATTTTTTTATTGACAATATCGGTTATATCTGCAGTTTGGACATGTTTTATTGTTTCTATTACATAGTCTGGCGTAGCATGGAGTACAAACCTTGTAATTACATTGTGGACAATCATAGCTATTGTTGATAAACCCTTCAATTCCTTCACTTATTCTACAAATAGGACATACTAATTTTTCATCTATTTCATAAGATGCTTTAATTATATTATTCTTCGCTTTCGCCAATGAGTCTGTATTTTTTCGAGTCTTATTAGTTGTGCTTATAGACCTCCTCCTCCTAGAAACGGTCCTATTAATAATAGGAGAGACGCTGCGTGATTGTCTGGATGATTTTCTGGATGTATTTCTTGTGCTCTGTTTGAGATTTTTAATTTCTTCTTTAATTTCTTCTTTCCTTTCTTCTTCTCTTATTTCAATACCAAATATTGGATAGTTACGTTCTTCCATTCTATTACCAAAATCCATATAACTCTTTAGTTTGGATTTTGTTTCTTTGTTTGTTGCATCTACACTTGTAATTTTCCATTTTGTCAAATCTTGGTTGAAAGCAGAGGCTTCATCGAACATCTTCTCCATATTAGTCACCTTCGACACATTCCACTTGTCGATGGGTTGGTTGAAAGCGTCGGCTTTTTGGAACATTCCCGCCATATCAGTCACATTCGCCACATTCCACTTGTCGATGGGTTGGTTGAAAGCAGCGACATTATAGAACATGGATGCCATATTAGTCACATTCGACACATTCCACTTGTCGATGGGTTGGTTGAAAGCAGCGGCACCATAGAACATGGATGCCATATTAGTCACACTCGACACATTCCACTTGTCGATGGGCTGGTTGAAAGCAGCGGCAGCAAAGAACATTCCCGCCATGTCAGTCACATTCGACACATTCCACTTGTCGATGGGTTGGTTGAAAGCAGTAGTCAAAGTGAACATGCATCTCATATCATTCACATTCGCCACATTCCACTTGTCGATGGGTTGGTTGAAAGCAACGGCTTCATGGAACATCCAACTCATATTAGTAACATTCGACACATCCCACTTATCGATGGGTTGGTTGAAAGCAGCGGCATCACGGAACATCCGACTCATATCAGTCACCTTCGACACATCCCAATTTGATATATCCTCATCAAAATCATTTTTCCCTTTAAATAATTTACTCATATTCGTCACAGAAGATGTGTCCCACTTTGATATGTCTCCATACCTATATGTTGCTGATTCTTTGTCTTCACACCATTTATTAACAGCTTTATGTATGTCATCATCTGTGCGTATTAAATTCTCTCCTCCTTTTTGTTTACGATTCTTTAATGTATTTCTTATATTTTTACGATGAGTTACACGATATGATGTGTTTCGTTTATTCATTTATATATATATAACCATAACATATTATACCTAAATACATAGCCGACATATAATCGATATATTTCAATATACAGTTTCTTTCTCATAAATTTTCTCACCATTTATTAAGTACATGCCTGTCCCAAATAAAATCACAAAGTCAAAAACAAATAGAATCACCATCAAAAATCCATGTAGAACAAATGCAGCTATCAAATTCAAAGACAGAAAACGTGGAATTGAATGTGATTTGGAAACAGGTATATGGGAAACAAATAAGCGTGCATATGAACAAATGCCTCTGTTGCAAGATTCCGGCAGGGATTTCAACGCATCAGAGGAAAATAAAGACAAAGAGAAAATTTTCCACATCAGCGGCCGATTCCTACCCGACCCTCTTTACAAAAAATTGGGTAAATTCACCACCCCCACTACACCAACAACATACTTGTATATCATTAGCAAAACCATTGAAGGAAAAACCTATTTCAAGGTGGGTGAAGGTGGCAAAGGTTCAGCCAAGGGAACAGGCCGTCTAGGGGATGCACAAACCTATCTCATTCCCGGTTTAGAGGACGCTGGCTACAAAGTCCATTTTGTATTCTTTTTCCGCAAAAATCTCCACCACAATTCAATCCATATTGGGCAGCACATTGAGCATAATATACACAAAATCATGAGATATTATTTCAAACCCATCAATATTTCATATGCAAATGACGAACCGAGTGAATGGTATTTACTACAAAATGATAAAGAACAAGCATTTTTCCTAGGATTTGTATTTGACATTGTGGGATGTTATGACCACGAAAAGACCAAACCACTCGAAATATGGAAGTATAATTCGAAATCGCAACAGCAAAAATCCAAAGTGAAAATGCCCCCATCCACCGAAATCATCCAGCGCATGAAATTGAACGACACATACAAAGAAATCGAATCCAAACTCACCGAATTCAATCTGAGAAAGAAACAGCGCGCACTGGGTCTCATTATAGACAAAAACGACGCCACACAATATGCCGAACAATTGCCCATTGTGAAACGCTTCTTCGGTTTCAGTTTGCGAGAAATTATGCGCAAAAATCAATATTTAGTCACATTCGATAACAATGAATTCAATTTGACGAATTTCACGACCCATTCAACTTATGAGAGAAACAAATATTCCAAGTATTATGCTGTATTGGTTCCTTCGAATACGAATACAATGGAAAAATCTGAGAATTATTTCAAATCAAAAAACATCGAAATTCAATCATTTAAGGACAACATTAATGATTCATCTCACATTTTGTTGCGAATGAAAGACTTTTTGAAATTGTATCGCGAAAACTATATTGACGATAAATGGGAGCTCCAACCCATCTACAATTTCTATTTTTCGCCCGATTACGACAAAAACATTGTCGAAGTGCCAGCAACAATGGAGCAAATCCCTTCTTGGTTTTCCAATACAACCGTCCAACTGTATTGGGCTAAGAAAATGGCGAATGACCGTGAATGGAAATACCATGAAGATTATGCTTTGGACGAAGATGGGGAAGATGGAGCACAAAAGAAATCATGGGAATCCTTTGGATATGACGAGGAAGATGGCGTGCGTTTGAAACGCCGTCAATTGGATACAAACAATCAACCCATCGAAAATACGCAAGAAGAGGTGAATGTTTTGAGAATAATGAAAATCCTCAATGTTTATAAACCGGAGAAAATCAATAAACGTGAGTTGAAACAGAATTATTCTGTATTGAAATCCATAAAAGTAAAAAGTGAGAATGGCATTAAATCGGAATACAAACAAGGCAATATTGTGGAAATCCGCGATGATTATTTTCTGTGGTATGATAAATATGGTGAACCCGATGGATTGCCACATCTTGAATGGCGTAAATACAAAATAGAGATGGTGTATCGTAATATGAGATATGACGAAGAGTTCATGAATCCATGGATGGATGTGAGATTGCACGATAATTCCGATGATACAATACAGGGAAAATATGAGCTTGTGGCGAACGAATATATGGAAGGTAAAATCCGGAAGATTGGACATGAGGAAGCAGTTCATCCTGTTTTTGAGAAAGGACAAATAATCCATGTATTGAAATCGAAAACAAGGCATTTATTTGAGAATAAATCGTGGCATCAACATGAACATTATGTAATGATAGATTCTGTTGACAAGCGTGCGGGGGAATATGTTATCCGAATGTTCGCCCCATTTGCAAATACAGAGCGTATTCCTATTGAAGTTTTGCAATCGCATGTAAGTATTGGGGAAATCACGAAGAAAGATAGTGAGAAATTGGAGAATTATAAGAATGATTTGTTGTTTAAAATCATGCCTATTGATATTGTGGAAGACCATAAACCAAAAGGAGCAACCAGTCATGCTGATTTGATTCGCGATGGACGTCGCAATCCTCAATACAAAATCCTGTTTGAAAATGCAGCGGCGGGTGATATGGGAATTGACGATATGCAAAGCGCCAAGTCTGTTGAAAAAAATGCCCCTGGAAAAGTTGCGAAATATTGGCGCACATTGAAACGGGGGCCACCTAAACGCAGTAGAATAGGTCGTGTAACGCGTAAAAAGCAAGTGGTAAAATCCAAGTTGTACGAATTCGAAACATTCGATGATAATATGGCACGAGCGAAGCAAAATTGGGCGGACCATCACAACAATAATTTGAAGAATATGAGAAATCAGAAATCAGCCTATGAATATCCGGTGCATAAACCAAGTGGAACACTGACACCATTCCGAGTGGGAGATATGTTCATTACAGGTGGTAGAAACCCCAAAAAGGGATTCATTGTGAATTTCTTTTACAATGAAAATGAAAAGAAAATGACGTATGGTGTATTCTTCTCGAAGAATGACAATGAGGCCGTAGGTAATGATTATCCGGAATATACGGATGATGAATTAGTGGAATTGCTTAGGGAAGGAAATACAGTGGAATTTTTAAAGAATTTGGACCAACCCAAGGTATTTGGAAAAATGATTCGACGATTTGAATCGATGATTTAGATAACATTCAAATTATACATGAGAATCTTCAATAAAAATTGCGACAAGTCGGGATGGATAAAGAGTTCTTGGTAGACAATATGAGCCACAATAATGCCCTTAATAACATCGAAATGAACGGGACGAACAATCCCATTGTTGATTTGGAATTTTTCTAAATTCACCATGAACAATGTGGTCAATCCCATGATGATGAAAGACATCGCCGGAGTTTTGGCCAAATATTTGAAATTATTCATGTAGTGTTGTGGTACATGAGCCAATACCATATATAAAATGAGTATATTTGTATCGTAGAATCCCAACCGGAAAATAGACAATATTGTGAATAATCGCAAAAACCAATTTTTTGCTGGAATATCGTGTTGAAAATGCAACGTCGAAAATGCGATAAAGAGGCCATTCAACAACAAATGAGCATTCATCTTATGCATTGCGAAAAACGACCCCATAGATATTGCATTGATTCCATATAAAGCTTTCAAATTATTTGTTTGTAGTGCGTGAATCGTATCAGTCATTCCATGTGGTGCGATAATTCCGACGATTGCTTGTTTTATTAGAAGTGGTTTGATTTTCAGTAACATGAATGATAATATACATTTGTATCTATATTATTTGTAAATTTAGACATTTTCATTTTCATTCTCATATACGGTATTGGTACATTGAGTACTTACATCCATTATTTTATTATCCATTTCGAAATCGCACACCTTTGTGGAAATGAATGTCCGAATCCCATACAAAATACAGCGACCACATAAATTATTCAAAATGGATGCCATTTGTAATAAACCCCCGGTGATTCCTGCGACCTCAACAGCCGAACGACCTTCTGTTTTGAATTTCCAGTAGCAAGTCAATACAGATACTAATATAGAGCATGAACATATGAGGGCGCGTGTATATGTTTTCAAATACATGGATTTCTGAGTGTCATCTAACGGCAATTCAGGTAAGCGTTCAGCGTCAACATAGAGGTCTTCATAATAAATAGGTTTTGCATTGTGCCATACAATGATGTATGGAAAATTAGAAAACACGACAAATGAACTAAAAAAGCTGACAAAGGATACAAAAATATAATCATTGTAATATTTTTTATCCAACAACAAAAACAATAGAGCCAATGATAATAGACTGTATCGTTCATATTGGATGTCATTGTCTTCGTGTAATTTTTTTATTTTCTCATATAGTTGCATCATTTTTTGGCTTTGTGGTGTATATATTTACTAGCGTTAAAAAATATAATCTATCTACTAAAGCTATCTACTAACGCTAGCTACTAACGCTAGCTACTAACGCTAGCTACTAACGCTAGCTACTAACGCTAGCTGCTACTAAAACGTCTATCTAGTCTTATCTACTAATACCTATAGCGAGCCATAATTGCATCTAGTTTTTTAGAACCAGTACTTTTTTTCTTCTCTACACTTTCCAGTGCTGCAACATCAATCGGAATATTTTCTTTGACGTAGGCCATCAATCCTTCATCTTTTTGGTCCTTCAGTTCATCGCGTAAATCCGACAAATGCGGCATTTTTTCTAATATTTTATTTCCATGTTCCGCGCTGTATGTAAATCGTTTGTGAGGATTCTTTTTGAATTCTTTGATTAATTTTTTGTATTCTCTCACGATGTAACGTTCTTTCTGATTTTCCTTTTTCAATTCTTCTTTCTTCTTTTTCTTTTCCTCGTCTTTTTGCTTTTTGAGTTTTTCCGCCTTTTTGTTACTTGTCAATTTCTTGAATTCTTTCAACCTATTTGAATCCAGAAAGGAATCCACAAAAGAGATTTGTTCTTCAGCTGGTGACCATAGCTTGGATAAATTGTCCAATTCTTCGCGGGTAGAAATATTATTATCAACCAAATGTTGATTATAATAATGAATCAAAGTCATGAACTTCAAATACTTTTGAGGAAGGACTTTTGGTGCAGGCTTAGATGATTGACAATCCATGATAATTTTCGTGTGGTGAAAAGGGTTGTGTAAAAACGAATCAATTTTATGCACTTTTTGTAAAAGTGAGTAGAATTAATGAGCATGTCCGGATTTTATTTTTTTATTTTATTTTTATTTTCTTACCGAGGAAGGAATCAATCGAGGAAGGAATGGACCCACAAAATTATAGATGTAAATGAGACATAGAAATTCATATGAAGAAAAAATTGAAATAAATATTACTTAATGTTAAAAACCATTTCATATGGATATTGTAAAACAAATTCACCAGATTTGCTTTGAAACTAATAATGAATGGTTTTTAACTCATGAGTTTACAAAAGTCGCTTTGTATGACCTGTTGAATGGAGGGACATATAATGAAAATGAATGTATATGTCTTACACATGATAATGAAGAGTGTACAAGATGCAATGCAGAAATTAGAAGGACAGAGGAATTAGATAAATTAAATCTTTCTAAGCATTTTGATAATATTTATGACTACAACCTTGAAGAGTATGTTAAAAGTATATGGATTTTACCTGATTTTATTAATGACCAAATTCCTGGATTTATCTTGATTAAATCAAGCACCGACTGTTTTGGTGACGAAGAATTCACACATCAACTAGTATTTGCATGTGTGAGAACAAAATATAGAAATACAGGAATATTGAAAAATATGATTAATTGCATCCCCCAAAAATGGAATATTTGGTTAGAAGCTAGTAGTATTGATATTGAAAATATTGAAAAAATATGGGAAAAATGTGGATTTTCATTTCATCAGACAATTCATAACAAACATTCAATTTATAAAAAAATTTCCCTATAATTTTTAATCATAAAAAAAAATTGAAAACAAAACCCAGTTGTGATGATATAAAGACATATACAAAATGAAAACAAGTTGTGAAATCGCCAAATATTTCCATGACAAAATATGTAAAATAGCAAAAAGATACAAAATTAAATTGGTTGATTTGGAACGTGAATTCCAAATCAATACTGTAGTAGATTGCGCATGTGATTTTTGTGACATTAAAGAAGAGGAAGAAGAGGAATTGCCTGATGCAATAAAATCTTTATTGTATGGAAAAGACTGGAATAAAAGTGGTGATGAAAGTGATTACGACAGTGATGAATATGAGGAAATAACCTGCAACAAAATCGAAGTCAAGGGAAAAATGTACTTATTGGACATATGTACAAACACAGTATATAATTATGAATATCCTAATGAGGAAGTTTTGGGATTAGACATAGACTTTGGAGGTCTCCATGACCCTTGTGGATAGGGGTGTATATATGCATTAGTCGTTTTAGAAAAAGGATATAAAAAAACACACTATAATATAGTGTGAAGCGAGGACAAATTGTTTAAAAAATTGATTCTATATTTGTTGAATCAAGTATAGAGCATAAGAAGCGGTTATATTAGTTGCATCGATTATAATTAAAACGCACATGCTAATATAAAATATAAAATATAAAATATAAAATATAAAATATAAAATATCTCTAGAAATGGAAGCGGTTATATTGACTTCATCGATAATTTTAATAATTTATGTTGTGGGAATGGAAGGGTATGTGTTTTGGTGAGTTTAGAATGACAGGGGAAAGTTCTAAATAAAACACGAGATATCCTACTATCCTAAGGCGGAGGTGAATTAACACCCGTGGTGGTGCCTAGGAGTTCAAATAGTATGGTGTATTTAAAAAGGTTACGTCCTGTTAAATATGATTGCTCATACTATTTTGTGACAAGGAAGAGGTTAGTATGGGAGGACGGATGTGACTCTTTCGAAAGCCGTGTCATAGATAGCAAAAATTATCCTGAATAGCGCTTAAAAAATCCTAGCGTAGTGATATTAGGTTACCCCCTTAATATTTAACTGGAAGAATGAATTATAACTGAGGACTTAAGTGTCAGGTTATATGAAATGATTTCTAGGTTGCCGACGGGCATTGGGACATAATATAACTCGCCTCCACGTGGTGTGTCCTGGATAATGAACGCGTATGTTCTGAACCAAATGAGTTTTTTTTCCATAGTAATTTATATACTATGGAAAAAAATTATGAATATCCTAATGAGGAAGTTTTGGGATTAGACATAGACTTTCCCAATTTATAGTGTTTCTTTTTTGAATGTTTCCTTTTACCATATTTCCTCTTTTTCGTTTTATTCTTCTTACCTCCGTTCCATTGAGATATATTTTTGGCAACATTTGCAAAATTTGTATATAGTGGATTCTGTTTTTTTTGATAGTTTTCAAGAAGATTTTCTACATGTTTTTTATTTTTAAAAATTATCACGGTTGTCATCATATTAAATAATTCATTGACGTCATCTACGACGTAGTAACTAACACCATCGGATTTCATGAAATAATATTGTATTGTGCTCCTATAATAGTTCACAATTAATCTTTTTATTTTTACATTTACATTTTCATTTTCATTATCAATGTGGTGATAGTTTTTGTCTATGTATTTCCAAAGAAAATTATTATTTTTTTTGTAGAACAAATGGGTAGCCAGTATCATCAACAAAACATAAAAATGCAACTTTTTTTCGATTATCATTCCTTGAACTCTTTCAACCTTAATGGGATTAGTGAATGGTGGGTCAAAATCAATCAATTTAACATCCAAATCACTTGATAAAACAATATTTTCTGGTTTAATGTCCGCTGTAGTAAATCCTGAATCAACCATATTTTCTAGCAATTCAACTATTTTTTTAGTGAGAATAGATTCATAAGGTAAAGCATCTTTTGTTGAATTCGTATCTATATTATCTATATAATGGTCTATATAATGGTGCAAATCTGTTTCATAAAATTCACTTATCACACATAAACGATATAGAAGACCTTCTCGAATAAATCCCATGAAATATAACTCAGGAGATATTTTATTCTTGTCTGCAGTTGTCCAATTCCAATACATTTTTTCTATTTCTGTATAGAGTTCTTTTCCTTCTACTTGCACTAACTCTCTATAAAATGGATTCGTCAAGCCGAAGTAGTGTTTTGACCTCGCGTTTGACCTCTTGAATGTGTACTTATGGTATATTTTTGCAACAATTTTTTTAGAGCCCACATTCCATAACCTAACTCGGGTTTGGGCTTCATGATTTCCCTGCAAATCAATTTTTGTTTTTTCAATTATTTGATTTTCAAGTATTTGTTTTCTTGCTTTTTTTGCAGATTGCTCTTCTTCCTTTTCATCCTTTTCTCCGGTTTCTGCCTCTTCTTCCTTTTCATCCTTTTCTCCAGTTTCTGCCTTTTCTTTTTCTATAAAACCAAATCTTTCACCTACATCTTTCAAGACCTCCATAATGGGTCTCAAATTTTTTACATAATCAGAATCCCAATATTTAGGTTTTTCAATAATTGGCTCTATTCTGTTCATAATTACTTCCATTTTGGTGATATATTATAACTAAAGAAGTAATTATCTAATGTATTGGATTAGGAACATAAATATACAACAAAATACCAACAATCAACCAAACCCCAAAACTAGAGCAAATGTCGTAAGGGTAATCAAAAAATTTATATGGCATTATCAGGTAATAGTATAATACAGGAATTACAGTAGCTATAGACATTACTAAAATACTGAATGCATACGAACGCAATCTGTGTTCCATAACAAAAAACAAACTAACTAATTCTAATGGGATTGTAATTAAAATACCAGCTAATAATGGATTACTGTAGTTTGCTAACCAAGTGGCACCCGACAAAATTGTACCACCAATTATAAAACGATATATCAGAGTCTGGTAAAAATTTTCCATTTGTATTTGTGTTTCTATATAAACATATGAGAAATATTATCTTCAATTATCTCTCTTGAGGACCACATTACTGGAACTCCAAGGCATTACTTCATTGCTACGTAAATCTACATAAACCAAATTGTGGTCACTTACTCTTTTTTTGAATCCTTCTGCTAAAGTAGATCCAATTACAAAGGGTGTGCCTTCGATTTCGTTCACTCTGATTACACCTGTATTACTGTCCCCAGCTTTTGAAATGGTCAAATCTGCCATACTATGATGCATCCAAATATTATCATAATGCATGTTTTGCAAGACATTTGTAGGAGTCTTGATGCATGGAACATATCCTTCTTCATGAAATTTTTCCCATGTATCCACAGTAGGACGCGGATGCAATTTCTTCTTCTGCATATAGCCCATATTGAAATCACCTAAGAAAATCACACTTTTAGCCTTCTTCTCTCCAAACGTAGAAATGAGCCCAGGAAATACTTTTTCTCCCAAATCTTGAATTTCTTTGTAAGTTTTCACTTTTTTATCCGTCGGTGGTAGATGAACAGTACATAATGTGAATTCCAATTTGTTCGAACAGAAATTTGAAATAATGGGACATCTAGCAAATCGCACATCTAGACTTCTTCTGTCTTCCACTTTGTTGGTTTTCCCCTGGTCTGGATGGAGATATCTCACAACAGAAGTATTATAGACAAAAGCATAGATTTCTTTGCGATTCTTCCTTGCATCCAATGTTTCACCGGGGCCTAGACTATCAATGGAATGATTCACAGGATGATATTTTATATTCCACTCTGAACCAGTAAGTACTTTCAATTTCGTCTTTATTGTATCCATTATGTCTGGTTCAAATTTCCTAATTTTCGTCTCCTTACCATCATCGCTTTTAATTTTAAGTTCATTCGGAAGTTCTTGTAAAGCAACAATATTACAGTGACTTTCATAGATAACGTCAGTCATATTCTTGAATTTGATTTCGTATTCATTCTCATTCGTAGGAATGTCAGGGCCATTCATGCACGCTACATTCCATGAACCAAGACGAACATGGTGAAAATCACTGAATTCCTCCAATTCATAACGAGTATCTTGAGCATCCTGGGTATCTTGAGCAGCTTGGATATTTTTTTTATCGGGTAGTTTGAAACAAGCATCTTCAATGTTGACGGGATGGTTCACATCGAATTTATTATCACCGGGTTGATATAAAATTTCACAAACCCAATATTTCACATCATTCAAATAAATAGATTGAACTTTCTTCACTCTACATAATTTGTAATCACCCGTTTTCACAAGTGCACCTTCTTTTTCAATATTAACAAATAATTGGCGTATTTTGAAGAGCCTAGTTTTTTCAATAATGGGCATTAATTTTGTGTGTAAATTGCTATAATTCAACGTCTTTGACTTGTCGTTAGAAATCCATTTATCCCATATAGTCTTGAGAATTTTCAGATTTTCATTGCTTGTGTCTTTGTCGTTGAAAAATTTTATACAATTGGCCATACTTTCAATTGGGTCATCCATCGTCCATAAATGTTGCATAATTTTAGACATATTTTTTATCATTTCATTGTTGTCACTATTGTCTTTGTCATCGTTCCAATTACAATACATATCATATACCTTTTCCGGTGTGTCTAGACGTTTCCCAATATATTTGGCAACAGCCCTTTTTGAATACGAACATGCTGTATATATATCGGCTGAATACACATCTATAAAACCACATATTGTATCCCTAAGTATTTCCCTACGTTCCGTCTCATTGTCATATTCAATTCCTACCAACTTTGTCAAAATTTCATCTCTTAAATGCTCGTCTTTTACAATGAAGTGTTCATCATTTCCTTTTACAATTGAAGTTAAACGTAGATTCTTTAAATCTACATCAGTAACATTTACATAGTGATTCTTTTCCTTTTCTAACCGTTGTTTTTCGATTTTCAGATGAAAGTACGTGTTTTTTTTTAACTTTTTCTCAAAAGTATCGCAATATTTTTTTGATGGCGATATGGTTGATAAATCGTTCCTCTTTAAAAGATCCAGCCATAACTTTTTCTCCTCGCTTTTTGCAGCATTCAATTTAGGCAATTTATAACTAAATAACTGACACCAAATTCTAAATTCTATAAATTCCATCTCCTTTTTCAACTCATACTCAATATCACCATTTTCCAATTTGGCCTTGATTATTCTCTCCACCTGTTCTTCAACAAACTTGAAAAACAACCCTTTTTTCAATCCACTTTCAAACATTTTAAGCCAACTTTCTACATTAAAATTGAAGTAATGTTTGTCAATTGATTCTACACTTTTCAAAAATTTCTTTTCATCTTCTTTATTGAAGTTGGCGTCTGAGTTAATTTGTTTGTATTCCCCATGATGATTCATGTAACTGAATTCATTCTTTTCTTCGAAAAAATCACGCTTCAAATGTGAAAGAAACAATCCAAAAGTGTCCCTATATTCAGAAAATACATCATCGTCATCTTTTGTCATAGACTTCGTTTTCCATATAGAATGCTCCTTGATTTGTCCGGCCATGAAACCAAATGTTGATGTACCAATGCGAATATCATATTCATTGAGAACAGTAAAACACCATTCACCCAATTTGTTTGCAAAATAATATGCATCGTCATATGAATAGTAAATATCGTCAATGGAGTCAAATTGGAAACACTTCTCTATCTCCATAATTCTTTCCATGAATATTTGACGCGTACCATTTTTACCATATTGTCTTGTTGTCTCGTCATAAATTGCATTTTTTTCCATTTCCACTCTTGTTTCATGGATTATCTTGTATAATGATCTTGGAGACGTTGGATCAAACATTTGGTCTATTTCAGCAACAGGAATTTTGTTTTCAAGCCCCTTCAATTCATCGTAGATGTAATCTTCCAATTTTTCAATAATACATTTCATCCAAGTGCGTGACTTCAAATACATGTCTCCAGATTTTTTTCCTACTTTATCATTACATATGAAAAGGGCATTGTCATCATTTTTCTTTGGTTTGGTATATAATTTGTCATGCTCTGAAAATAATATAATCATTCTTTCCCACATCTTCTTAGAATGTGTCGATTTTTCTCCATATTTATCACAAAGTTCCTTTTTAATTCGACTGTTTTTGTTGAAATATGTGTATTTAATTGGTAGTGAATATTTACCGAAAGCAGACATCAAAAAATTGGCCAAAATTTCACCCAATATCTCTGAATCGTCGTTTGTAAAAATTTCTACATTGAATTGGCCCAAATACTCCAATAATAATTTCTCTGATTTACCTTGATTCGTTCCATTCCATTTATTATTCACAATCGTATCATTTTCTCCTTCATCCAAAATAAGATTAAGTATATTAGACAAGTGTCTTAAACCATCTATTATTGATTTTGTTTTATGATTTATTCTCTCAGATATTGCATTTGATAAAAAGAAAATATATTTCCGATAAGAAACTTTATTTCCTTTTACTTCTTCATGTTCTTCTTCAGGTTCATTGTCTTCCGCATTTTTTGCTTCTTCATCTTTTATGGCCTTTTCAACAGCTTCATTTTCCATGCGCTCATCACCAATGTTTTCAGCAATTTCTTCAGGTAGGTCGTAATCGTCGATTTCCTCAATTTCATCAACACCTTGTGGAGATTTTGGATTAGAAGTGATTTCTTCATAGACTTCATCTTCGTCTATGAAACCATGGATTTTGAAGCCAAATTGATTACAAAACTGTTCGAGAGGACCATCTTTTTTAACAATCTTACTTCTACCATCTTTCTTGATAAAAATTGTGCGTCCATAATCTTTTGTTTGCTCGTCAATTTCACTAGCATATACATCCATGAATTCTCCGCACCCATAATTGAAGACTTTCAACCAACTTTCAGGAATGAGAATTTTATTTTCATCAACTATGAACTGAGACAATTTCTTGAATGGTGATACTTTCATTTTGTCAGAATCATAATCAATATGTTTGAAAATAGTGGTCAATTCTTCCTTTTTCAGTTCATCGTCCCATTTGATACCCACTGGATAGTAAATATGGTTTTGATATGTCATAATACCTTTTGCTTCAGCACATTGTCTTTTCTCAGCATATTTTTCATCAGCAAAAAGAACTCTATTGACGTTGGATACAATCGGTTCTGGTGCATGAGAGTTGTCACTCTGCATAGGGGTTCCGAAACCATCGGGGATTTTCCCAGTTTCTTGAATACTGATAATCGCATTGATGAGATCATTCTCATTAAGTCTATTATTACGAAGGAATTGAACTTTCACATTATCAGGGAGTTTTTTATTCAATGCATTGAATTTAATTTTGAGCCACGAATACCATGCAATACGTTTCTCTTCCGAAAGTTCTTCATTCATGTCAGCAAATTCCTCACGTAGAGAGGTAGTTTGGTCTTCTCTTGTAGTCATCATTTTTCTTCGTGTTGTTTTTGTCTTCTTCTTTCACAATTACCTCTTGGTGTGGGTACTTGTGAACCTCATTTGATAACTGCTTGCTTCATTCATAATTGCTGTACAAAAAGATATTCTTGTAATAGAAAAAATCCAAAAAATATATTATCGCCGAAAAAAACTGCCACAAAATCACATGGATGGTGAAGAAGTTACTCCCAAAACGTTCATTCAGTCCATATACAATCCCAACGAATTCATGCAGACCATAGAACCCAACAAGATAGTAGACCCCCCTGTCCACCAACTTCCCATGACTGCCGATTCTGTGAAGAATTTCTTTTATTCCATAAAGGAGACAGTTCACACAAGCATTGTCGGATTCATGAATATGATGAGTACTTCTGTATACAACATTGCACTCTACTTTTACAATGTATTGTACATTTGCATGGAGGCATGGTTCTATCATGGACCTCGTTGGATGCCGGGATTTCATGGTAACGCTGGTATGAAAGAAAGTGACATTTGTGCCAAATTGATTGGCACATCCAGTAATTTATTTGAAGGAAACGGTTCTTCCATGTGCAAGACATACATTCATGAAATTATCACCGAACGTTGTTCCTTCACTTGTTTGATTCTAGTGTGTTTGTATTTCAAGTTCGGGTCGGGTCCTACGTACAATTTATTTCATCGCATTTATAATTACAAGGATTATGAGTTGAGAAGACAAGCACGTGAAAATGCAAACGAACAAAGCAAGCGTACCAAAAAGAAAAATACGGACATTGCTGCATTATTACAAGCAATGTCTGCAATTCTACGTGTAGATGATACTGGGTTTGTTTCTCAATTGAATGCTTTACGTAATTTGTTGGATGATGTCAGAAACGAGGATGTAGTTGAAAACATCAACTGGCCTGCGGGTAGACAATGGATTTCCCAAGGATACAGTACCAATAGACAAATGTTATTGAATCTCGGTAATGGACTAAAAGACACTCAAAGTGAATCTTCTGATGGAATTCTAAGATTACGTAGAGGTACTAGCAACGATAATTAGAAAAATAGTATTTTACTTAGCTATATCAAATACCAATTTGTAATAACGTACAAAGAAGTTTTGATATGGTAGATAATTTTGAACTCAAATAGATATAGTAGATAGATACATTTGAAGCGTTTGATTCAATATATTATATTACCGTAATTAAAATACTGACTATCTATCATTATCTACTATAGGAAAACATCATTAATATGTATCCATTTTAATTACTGGAGACGAGCTAGCATTCTTGGAGTCCTCTCTTTATTTTTAGGTCTTCCGGGTCCTCTTCTTTGAGTACTATCATCCCTCTCTATTTTGATAGTGGCGAATTTGGGTGGCGAATCTTCTTCTTCATAATCATCTTCATCGTCTTCCTCCTCTTCAGATTCATGTTTTTCTTCAGTATCACCGTCTGAATGACTGCGTTTTGGCCTTTTTTTTACTGCTCTTCGATTTTGAACAGGGTCCGAACCACTACGGTCATTACGTGGGGGAGTGATACCGCCGCCACCATGAGAAAATAAATGGACACGAGTATTTACGGAAGAATTAGAAGATTTCTTTTTTCTTTTCTTCGTACTGGATAATAAATTGTTAATCATTTCACATCCATCCAATTTTTCCTTGTGTTCCAATTCAACAAGGTCAATTACCTCACGTCTTTCTCTTTCTTTGTTTTCCTTGACGTACTCATCATACACTGCATTTATTTCTACTCCTAATTCTAATAATCGCAGTGTTGCATCTTTAATAGTTCCATTCAGGTTCGGAATGTATGTATCATCATTCGATGCTATAGCCCGTTTGATGATGATGGAATACATTTCGATGAGTTCATCTGCAGACTTATTTTCAATGTCCTCTTGGAAAGGACGGTCATCTTGGGACATCTCTCTCTCCACACGCCTTACAGTTACTTTATGGCATATATGTATATCCATCTTACCACATATTGGATATCGCCAAAAATAAAAAAAAAATATCGCCAGTTACCCAGAAATGCAAGATTGTCATAATAACAAGAAACATAGAAGAATGGAGAGGGAACGTCCTGTAACACCAGACCAATGCAAGGAATACTACACGGAAATGGCAACCTTCTATATGGCATGTGCTCAACGTATGGATTTCGATTTGAGCATTATCACCAAGTGGTTCGGTCATTCTGAACAAGAACTTCTTGAGTTGAAAAAGTTCTTGGTATTGAAGTCAGCAAAGCAAGATATTGGAACTGTTCCGATGATGAGCCCTTCTGTGAAAATCGAGCAAATGTGGAATGATTTCCTGAAATTTCCTGGTCTTTATCACAAATTCTGTTATGATTTGGTGATCATGAAAAGTAAACGCAATGAAAATGGATACACAGAAATAACTCAGTACAATATTATTGACCATGTCCTACTATGCGACCCCGTTCATACAAATGCTACATTCAATGCTACATTGCGTGAATATGAACGTTTCTTTGAATATTACCCACCTGGAGAAATCTGGTCCAATCCTTTTTCATCGGAGGAGCATCGCAATGTAATTGCTTCGCCGCAGTTGGTTGGAAGACAGTCTGTTGTCTCTACTGAAGAAATGCCATCTCGTTCATACAGTGCATCTAAAAAACGATTGGGATTTTTACCGAAAGAGGAAGAGGAGGAAGATGAAATTATTGCATGGTCTCAGAAATACGATGAAGATAAAAAACGAGAAGAAAATAACATCAAAATAAAAACCAATCCACGTTTTAGCTCATCAGGTGGTGGAAAACGAGATAGAAGTAATTCGGTTACTGCCGATGAAAAATCCATTCGTACTAGAACCAGAAGCAATTCAGTTGTTTCTGTTTCATCCGAAGGAGAACAAGAAAAATCAGAACAAATAGACACTGTTTTTATTGATAATGGTAATAAACATGTGAATGATAAGAAAAAGAAGAGAATCAGGAAAGGGAAACCAAACAAAAACATGAGTCTCAGATATGTGAAATGTCCCAAGTGTAGTGCTGCTGTTGGAGAAGACAATCATGAAAATATCATCGCAATTTATTTTAATGAAGAAACGGGAGAAGAAGACGTTAGAGGACATGTTGGACAATGCAAAAAGGCGAAAAAACAATGAATTGTATATTCATTAATCATCGTGTATGCTTGATTTGTTATAATTTACTACAAAGTTTGGTTTCATAGTTTATAGTTAGTTTATAGTTAGTTTATAGTTAGTTTTATGGTAGCATTATAGATGTTCAATGAGAACTTGTTCTAGTTGATTTACATTTTTTTATCGTAGACAAAAGTAATAAAACAATGAAACAAGTCCAACTATTCATATTTTTATGATATGTATTCAAATCAGTATTGTTATAATAGTTTCTTTCACTAACTAACTATCACTACTGTGTTGCTTGTTGAATCATTTCATTTGCACGACGGCTACCTAATCTCGTACTACTCAACAATGGTCTAGTAGTAGAACTAGAACTAGAACTAGAACTACTTCCAGAAACATTCGGTTTTCTTCCACGTTTTTGTCTTGGTGTGATAGTAGGTACTACAGGTACTTCTGATTCTTCTGCACCAGATGCTTCAGCACTTGATGCGCTTAACTCTACCATTTCTTCTTTCACTTCACCATCGTTTGCCGAGTCAATCCTTAACATACGTATTTCCCTTTTTATCTTGCTCAACAAATCTTCTGTCATATCCTGGAATGAGTAAACTGCATCTCTTATATCTATTGGATGTTCAGGCATTATTCTGATGATTTTCCTCAATAAATCTTCGAAACCATCACATTTTTCATCGATATTGTCTTTAACTCCTTGTACCACGCGTGTCAATGCTTCTGGTTCGAAGTTAATTAAATTGTAAATACGGTTCAAATCTTCTACTCCTTCAATCAATAATCTCTGTGATTGTAGTTGTGAAGAGTACATATCCCGTAAAATACCGTTTGAACGTTCTATTTCTTCATACACTTGAAAGAGTGCACTTATTTGAGCATAGTACATATCCCGTAAAATATATACCATGTAAACAGCAAGAGAGAAAATACACCACTGCATTATATAGAAGTCGGAAACAATCTTCGAAAGGTCTGCATGAAATCCATCCAACACATTACTTCCATGAAACCAATTTGGAGTGGCGGTAGTAGTTATGTCGAGTGTATTCAATGGATACATGGGGAGACCAACGCCCCAATAGACCACGCAAAATACGATGAGCAGGATGTTGAAGACAGCGAAGGTAAAAACAACCTTTCCATGGATTTGGAACCACTCCTTCACTGCAGTGGTCAGTGCGGAGAACCTTGAAGGCATGTTAGGATTTGTCTTTCAGTAACCTCCGGATACTATGATTATCGCCAAAAATATTATGTTGAGTCAAGAAAAAAATAAAAAAAAACTGAAAGCAAGAACACAATACCATTATGTACGGACAAGTGATAAGGAGTGAAGAGTTTTCGGAGTTAGTTGAGACAAGATACACACTTATATTATGCTTCAATCGTAGGGTCGCTGAGAGGGGGGTTCAGCTTTCAGCTGGATTTTTCAAGGAGCATTTCAAAGAATTTCTCACACTACCATCAGGAGCTCAAATTGCCACTTTGCAAACTAGTAGGATGTGTTGTCTTCTTGTACACAAAAACATATTGTATTCAGGAATTCATCTAAACGTCAATGCGTGGAGTCTAGAGACAAATGAATACATAACTGTATTGCAAGGACATAATGGATGGGTTAGACGTCTCATTGTACACAACAACATATTGTATTCAGGAAGTGATGATAAGACCATCCGTGCGTGGAGTCTAGACACAAATGAATACATCACTGCATTGCAAGAACATACTAATGCGGTGTACTGTCTTATAGTACACAACAACATATTGTATTCAGGAAGTGGTGATAGAACCATCCGTGCGTGGAATCTAGAGACAAATGAATGTATAACTGTATTGCAAGGACATGACGGATGGGTTAAATGTTTCATTGTACACAACAACACGTTGTATTCAGGAAGTAGTGATAAAACCATCCGATTGTGGAATCTGGGAACAAATGAATGCATTTTTGTATTGCAAGGACACACTAGTGATCTGGAGTGTCTCGTTGCACACAACAACAAATTGTATTCAGGAGGCTTCGATAAAATAATCCGTGTGTGGAATCTAGACACAAATGAATGCATTTCTGTATTGGAAGGACATTCTAATTTTGTGTGTTGTCTTGTTGTACACAACAACACGTTGTATTCAGGAAGTGGTGATACAACCATCCGTGCGTGGAGTCTAGACACAAATGAATGCATCACTCTGCATGGACATACTCATTATGTGGATTGTCTTCTTGTACACAAGAATACATTATATTCAGGAAGTTGGGATAGCACCATCCGTGCGTGGCAACTCTGATTGTAGCTAATATTATAAGTCTTATAATTTTATCATTTATATTTTACAATATGTGAAAAATCGATCTCCTTTTTTAATTATTTTTATGTTGTATAAAATGCCAAATAATAAGTCAAACAACAAGTCAAATAAACCTTTCTACCACTATCCGTTAGTTTGGAGGAGTGAGTCAGTAAAGAAAATGCGATTGCCTCCTCGGGTTAGATACATTGAGGAGGTCATTCCTGAAAAGGACGAAAATGATTCGAAAAAGAAAAGAGGTCGTAAAAAGAAAGAACCACGAAAAGTAGTCGTTGAAGATGATAATATTGTCAAGTGGATTGTTGAGAATTATAATCCTTCCTCGGTTGAAAATGAAATTAAATAAATTAAATTAATTCTTCCACCCCCGGGAACCCTCATTAATTCTACCCTTTAGTAGTTTAGAATACATTAAAAATAAAAATAATTAGTACTCTCTGTGAAAAGCCCTTGAAAAAATGGCAAGAACCAAGCAAACCGCACGTAAATCTACCGGTGGAAAAGCACCGAGGAAGGAATTAGCAACCAAATCATTCAGAAAAACAAATCCTGTTTACGGAGTTTTGAGAAGACCTCATCGTTATCGTCCAGGAACCGTTGCCCTTCGCCAGATTCGCAAATACCAAAAATCAACCGAACTCTTGATTCGCAAATTGCCGTTTCAACGTTTGGTGCGTGAAATTGCTCAGGATTACAAGTGTGATTTGCGTTTTCAATCCACTGCTATAATGGCACTTCAAGAAGCAGCCGAAGCCTACTTGGTAGGAATTATGGAAGATACTAATCTTTGTGCCCTTCATGCGAAACGCGTGACTATCATGCCGAAAGACATGCAATTAGCACGCCGTATTCGTGGGGAACGTACATAATGTGAAAATTAATTAGTATGTTGAAGTAGCTACCGTTACAAACTAAATACCCGACAAACTATATTCATGAGTACCAGAACTTCTCTCAATCTCTATTTTACTTGATTTGAATCCAACCCATCCCAACCAGTAACGCCACTCCCATCGATTTGGATGTTTCGACCACGATTGAAATTTCACGACCATGATTTCTTGTTTCTTCACTTTACGTCTTCTGAATACATTCGAACTACTCGATGCTTTCTGTTTTGTTATTCTTTTCGAAGGTGATGGAGAGTGGTCATCATCTTCTCCGTCTGTTTCACTTTCTTCAATGGGTACCTTTCTGATTTCTTTGTGCATTTTGAGTTCAACTCTGGATGCTTCGTCGTTGTGTTCAAATACAGTATCCGGCACTATTTCCACTTCTTCTGTGGATGCAGGTTGCACATCTTTCGAACCCGTGGGGAAAAAATGAAACAGCAAATACAGGAATGCATACGAGAACAAACCAGTAACGAGCATGTATATCTTTGTATCAGTTGACCTTCCAACAAAGAGATTGTCTCCGAACATTAGGACAATAACAATCATAACTAACGGTATGAACGAATCAGACCGATTGAAGTCGAACGTGAGTTGTCCCTTGTTGTACTTCATGGTATCTATCTATGGTGATAGGGATTGTGAACCCAACTACTACTATTCATAGTTCAATTTGGTTGGTGGTTTTATTTTTTGGCGATAATAAAGCAAATAATAAAATAATAAAATAAAAAAAGATACTTCCGCATAATCACATCCACTCGTACATCCATGGAACAAGTACCGCCGTTCACATGGTACGAACTATGGAAAGACTTCATCAGTGGTGACTTGTCCAATGTCATGGAGAAGACAATACATGTGTTTCAGGTTCCACAGGAATGTTTTCCAGTAACTGTGACTTTTACGTTGGGAACATACATTTTTCTCGGTGTTCTTGCAAGAATGTACCCATCTGTTACAATGAGTATAGTACAGTTCCTACTTGGTATCTCTGATGATGAAGCGAAACCCACGGCTACAACTTCAACCACAGTGATTGTCAATACACAAAGTCCCACAAAAAGAAGGTCTACATCACGTTCACCTGGACCCAATGAGTCACTTGAAGAACAGTTAAAGAAGGAAAAGGCAAAACGGACAAAAGACATTACAGATGAATATAAGAAATTCGCACCGGCTGTTTTGAATATACTTGGAAAAGAGGTGAGTAGTCAAGATAAATTTCAACAAATCATGTCCAAGGTGGAAGACTTATCAATTGAAGCAATTATTGGGTACAATTGGGACAAGAAAGTAAGTAGAAACATTGGCGCACTAGTGAAAAGATACTATTCCGATGATTTTGAGCAGGGTGTAGTTGAAATAGGCTGAATTAGTTAAGAATTTAATAGATAATTCTATATGTCAGATAATTATTAATTTTTAAATTAATCTTTCTAAGTAATCTAAATCTTTTAAACGGAGACCAATTACCATCTGTAAGTTACTACGATTAGGGTAATCTGTTTTGAAATTCATTTCTTAGATTTATAACCATATCCTTAATGATTTGAACTTCAGTTCTTAAAGATTCAATTTCTCCTCTCAATGCTGTAATCAAATTTACAGCAGTGTTAGGTTCTGGTAATACTCTTCCTCCACCACCAAGTGCAATTTGTAGAGGAGAAACGTTTTGCCATTCACCATCAATAGGTAAAGGGTCGGCTGTTTCCCTACGGGCTTCAAAAATGTCAGGATGTTCATCATCATCAGCATCAGGATCATCAGCAGGATCATCCGCATGAGGAAGTTCTGGTTGTGGTACCACGTCATGTTCTAAAAAGTTTCGTATGATGTCCCATAAATTATCTGGTACTCCCTGTGCTGTTGCAAATGGGTAACGACCTAAATGAGGCATTGCTACCATTTTTCTATTCGTGGAATTGTTTCTATACAAATACAAATTCACGATTCCCCAACCAACAGGTGTAGCTGCAACTAATTCCATTTCAAGCATTTGAGCCACATTTCTATATGACTTTTTGCCGAATGCGAAAATAGGAGTTTCTACCAAGTTGATAAGATTATGTACCAGAGGCCATGATACACGTAAATGTTCTTGAGTCACACCAGTTTCATCAGTGGTACGAAAAAATGAACGATTGGTATATAGAACAGTTCTGTGTATAGCTTCATCATTATTCACGAATCTATCTGGATATATAGACCGCAAGATGTGGGTAATTTGCGCTGTATAATGATTTTGCCATCCGTACCAACGTCTGTTTTCTGGTAGTACATCATTCAGTTCCATCACATTCTCTTCGATTGTATAGCCATGGGTTTTTCCAGGATTTATTCCCATAAAAATGATGATATTATGGGGGTCTGGATGAAGTTCGGATACATTTGAGCAAAGTACTTCACCGGAACATTCTCTTAATCCATGTGTCTCTTTGTACTCTTGATACGGACCCTGGAACCATTCGTTCACGGCAGCAAGCACCGCTTGGGGAATCTCCATGGTGCGATTAATGGTCGGCACTTATTTTTTTATCACTATCGCCAATCGTTTTTTTTTTGGCGATAATTGTTTTCTTCATAATAAAAGTATCCATGTCCTCCACGTTCAAGGATGATACCCATGCCCAATGGATGATGGCTCGGTACTTTCTGTTCTTCCGGAATCTTCCTTCTGAGGATACAAGGAAACTTCGCTCTCTTTTCGACGAATTCTTTCCGTCCATTGAATCATACAAACACCACGAAGATGAAGTATTGTACTTGTTGCGTAGTAACTTGACATCAAAACAGAAGAAACTCTTAGAAAGAGCAGAGGAGATTGCAGTAGGGAACACCACTCCGGATGCAGAAGACCGTTCCGTTAAACGTGAAGCGAACCGGTTGAAAAACCACATGAAATTTCTTTGCAGAAAACTTCAAGATATCGTGTATGGTGAAACGGTAAGTGCCCCATCTTCAAGAGAATCTTCTCAGAGTTCTCCTAAAGCGAATTCTCAAAGAGAAGAAACAGTATCCATGACTGCATATGAAAGCATGAGAAACAGTTACGAAGTGAAGGTGCGAGAACTGGAGACTTCGTTACACCAGGTTCAGAACTATTTACAACAACAAGGACAGGAAAAAAATGAGGAAGAACAGCAAGCATATGGAAGTATGCGTGGCAAGTACGAAGCGAGAATTCAAGAACTGGAGAATACATTGAGTCAACTGCAGCAACAAGGAGAAGACGAAAATGAAGAACAAAAAGAAGTAGAAAGACAAGATTCACATGGCTCTATCAATACTGAAAATGCAGAAGAACATGGGTTAGAAGCCATTACAATAGGAGATGTTAGGTATTTTATCAATCCGGGAAATAGTTTTGTATATTCACGTGATGGAGCACTACTAGGGACTTGCGAAGAAGTGAAACAACGACAAAATGCTGCATATGACGAAGAAGATAAATTACTCAAAGATATGGGAAATGTGGACCTAAACATATTCAACTTTATGAATGATGCGAATTATGGAGACAATATACTAGATATACCAGAAATAGACGATTTGGCCGAAACTCATCCGTTGACTACGCAGACGATTCTTTCGACGTTGGATCCCTTTAAAGGTCGCAATATACTCGACCCTTGTTGTGGTAAAAGCATGATGGCAAATGAATTGAGAAATCATGGTCACAATATGATTTGTCGCGACTTGTTTACTTTGGAAGAACATCGTGATTTCCTAGTGGACCCATTACCCCCAGACATTGGATTCATTGTAGCCCATCCTCCATTCACTATGAAAAGGGCATTTTTGGAGCGTTGTTACGACTTGGGGAAACCTTTTGCTTTGTTGCTACCCCTTCTTTCACTGGGTACAGAGGCAATCGGTGAATTACTACATAAAAATGGTTGTGAAGTCCGAATCATTGTAGGCGTGCAACACTTTTACCATGAAAACGAGTTGAAAAATGGTGGGTATTGCGCTTGGATTATTGGAAATTTACCTGGTTCCAATAATCTGGTACACACATATTTTGTGGGTCATCAATGGATTGATACAGCGCCACATATTCGAGCCAGCTCTTTCGACCATACAAATGACCTTGTTGCAGAAATGAAGGCCATGGAAATAGAAGAAAAAGTCCCAGAACCCGAACCAGAAAAGAAATGCGCCGTGATTGATGAAGAAAACTTTGATGAAACGTGTTCTATTTGTTGGGATACATTGAGTGATGAAACCTATCGAATAGGTGAAAATTGCGCACATCCTTTGTGTGTTTATTGCTGGGTGGATTATACGGACCGTGGTGCAAATGAATGCCCAGTATGTCGTCAATTATTGAAAAAGAGACGTGGAAGAGGGAGACCACGTAGAAATATGAGATGAGTGGATTCATCGCAAACCAATATATTTCATGTATTCATCTCTGAAATATAGATAATCTTCATCATCGTACCACAAATCATATTTGACATCATCGTATTCGGATTTTGAAGGAATTAGATACACTTTTACATTCGAATTGAATCTCACGTATTTACCAAATGTAGCTACTCCTTTTATCGTTTTTTGTTTTATAATAGGTTTAATCAATAATGAATAAATATCGTTCATAATTCAGTATATATATTGTTTAGAGATGTAAAAATTCCATTTTTTACAAATTTCATATATATAAAAGAGTACAATTCGAATATTTTTTGTAATTTGCATAGTATATATGACGGATTTTTATGTTTGTAATGAAACCGGAGATGATTCCAATATTGGATTGGAATCCCAACCATTAAAAACAATACATCGTGCATCTACTTTAGCCAATACTGGCAGTACAATTTACGTGCTACCAGGAATTTATAGAGAACGAATTATCCCACAAAAAAGTGGTATTCGAAACAAACCTATTACATATAAATCGGTGGAGAAACACGGTGCTATTATTCGTGGTTCTATACCTTGGAAATACACAGAAACAACACATATTGGAGTAAAAGGCCCATTGGATTTATCTGTATTCTCAGATAATTCACATAAAGATGGAGCAAATCCTTTTCAAATTCCATTATGTGTTACTCCTTTTGGAAGAGAAGGTGCCCCGGAATCCAAAATCAAACCAGTGAAAGACAGTGACCCCAATATGGTATATTGTTTAGGACAAGTATTTGTCGATGACCTTATGTACAAACAATGTCCATACAAATCCGAAATGGAGGCTACAGATAAATCCTGGTATTACGATTCCAGTGACAATATTCTCCATATCCATGGTGCAACATCCGAACAAAACATTGAAATCACGAATCAAAGACGATTGTTGGCTCCGCACAAACGTGGTCTCAAAAACATTGTAGTAGATGGATTCACATTTGAACGCTGTGGAAACCAATATCCCAATAAATTTTGGGCACGACCCAGCAATCAACAAGCCGGTGCTCTTGGAACTCGCTGTGGCAAATTTTGGACCATTCAAAACAATGTGATTTCGTGGGCAAATGGCATTGGCATCGATTGGGGAAATGAAGGTCGATACAAAAGTGATTTGGAATCAGGATTCAATGGAAATGCCAGCGGTTCTTATGGCAACAAAATACTGAACAACATTATTTGTGATAATGGGGCCGCAGGAACTGCGGCTTTTATGGGTGGGATCCCCGGGTACCGAGCTCG
>JGI24920J38491_100133_pt1 | contig 39047 bp, 25 predicted proteins | sample LinPFosmplate8_FD_38491 | JGI IMG/M metagenome (IMG submission 38491)
TGCAGGTCGACTCTAGAGGATCCCACTGACTCATCAAATCCGGATTTTGACGCATAATATCATCCATGCCAGGCAAAGCCGATTTAAACATTGTATTGGTCATATGGATCATAATACCAGAAGACGCTAATTGAAATAATAACTTGATTTCGGGCGCCATTTTTGCTTTTGATTTATACTTTTCATGTAATTCCGCAAATATCTCATCATAATCATCAACATTTTCATTTATTTGCTCTGACCACCCATCCAATTTAATATCAAACGGATCAAATTTGCTATTTAAAAACTCAAGACCCGTGATCATCGTGGTAAGAACTTTACCTTGAAATTTCATAGAATTTGATTTTTCTTTTTCGTTTATCAAGAACTCGTATTCTCCTTTCATCTCGTCCAAATCATTGTCCATAGAATATTTCTTGCTTAAATTTGCACCTTTTTCTTCTAATGCCTCTAATTTTCGCAACAATTCAAATTTTCCGCGCAGTAATTCTTGTTCAGTTAACTTTGTAGACTTTTCATTTGAGGTCTCTATATTGATCTGATTGATATCTTTGAAACCGTCCCACGAGTCCATATTTTCATCCATCTTGGACGTCCCCTTTGCTATTTCAACAGCAGGTTTGTTTAAAAAACTATTCTTTGCCTTATAATCACCGCCAGTAGAGTTTGTTGAAAATTCGGGTTCAATGTTTATGGCATTCAATTCGTTCAAATCGTTCAGTTCTTGTTCCATTGATTTATTACTTGAGTCGCCACCACCATTTTGCGAGTTTTTAACTTTTTCGTTCATGAGCAATTCTATACCGTCCCCGAGACTAGAGCTTACCGGTCTAACATTGTTGTCAATACTTTTGTCTATGCTATATGAATCTCGTGGCGTATTTGACAGAGCATCCAGATTGATCTCCTGGATATCCAACGAAACTGTCTTGTCATCACTACTCATTTTATTTAATATTTTTATATTAATCTTTAAACTTTAACTAATTTCATTTATTCTTTTGTTTCTTCATCTATACCTTCATATACTGAAGTTGACAGATGACTGTTTTTGATGGAATAATCCAGGACCTGTAAAAGACAATCCGATAAGTCGTCCTTTTTCTTACTCTTTTGAAAGAAAATCAACCATTCCGGATATTGCTTGCTGCATATTTTATCAGCAATTACCTTACTCAGTTTCTTTCGCTCGGCATATGTCGTCTTCTTTTTACCCAAAAAGTGTTTCAATTTGTTAACCGCGTTGTAATTTATAATTTGTTCGTGTTTGTAGTTTTTAGTTACAAAAAACATAATTAATAAGCTCTGAATTGATTTCATCTTGATGGCGTTTTGACCAATTTGATTCTCTATAATGATTTTGTCAAAGACAAATTTCTCCAACAATTTCGTCATGGCTTCATTCATCCGTATTCCAATCTTAACATTATCAACCTTACACGCGTTTTCATCTTTTTCACATAGTTCCATGATATTCCAATCAATGATAGAAGATTTGCCATCCCCCTCTTCTATAGAAATTGCAAGATACGCTAAGTTTCGTATTCCGACATCAATCGACAAAAACAACATTATTATTATTTTATAAAACTAAATAGTTATTAAATAATAATATTTATTATATGAATATTTTATCAAATATATTTTTTACTTTTTTATTGTAACTTTCGTATCATTTACTTGAAGAATATTTGGGACATAAAGATTACTCTGCTTACTATATGCACGTTGATTACTTTTCATAACTTCAAACGCAGTTTTCGTCATAAGTTTGCGATAGTCTTGATTTGTTGGCAGAGCTTTGGATTCCATGTCTATAATGATTCACTATATTTTTATTTATTGTACATCTCCGTCTTCTAATTCTAACGCAATATTTGAGGCACCCTTCAAAATACTGATAATGTCACTTTTGTTCATTGAACTTTTGGCATGAACGCCCTTTCCAGCCAGAACATTTTTTAACTCTTTTACAGTCATTTTTTCATAATTTTCATCTGTAGAATCATTATTTGTTTCGACTTGTTGTTCTTCCACGCTTTCCGGTTCCTCTACACTTTCTGGTTCTTCCACGCTTTCCGGTTCCTCTACACTTTCTGGTTCTTCTGAAGTTTCATGATGCCCCATAAAAATGTTTTCAGATTGTTCAATATCTTCTCCCTGAACACCTTCGTATTGTTTGCCGTACTCTATTTGTTTAGAGTCTTCCTCTACCGGAACCATATTAATCATGTCTGAAATCGTTTGTTCGTCGGTTTCTGACTCTTCTTCTAATATCGATTCATCGTCGCATTCTGAACCACTTTCTTCATTTGTTGTATCAGAATCATTATTATCATTATTATCATCATCGTTTTCGTCGCTACTATTTTGATTCAACTGCGTTAAATCCAATCCACTCATTATATTGTTTGCCCCCATTACAATAGAGTTGCTTTCATTATTTACAGCCATCATATTGTTTTGTTGCGATATCAGCGTATATAACGTTTTTGCTTGTTCTGATTGAGAGTATTCAAGATTATCAATCTTCCGTTTGAAATAATAACAAATGAGTGCAATTAATAGTAAATTGATCAAAACGCTTACAAAGAAACCAGTTATATCAAGTAGATTTGATAACATTGTTCTTTTATTTTATAATTTTGATTTATATTTATATGTATTTTTGAACGAAATATTATTTCAATAAATCTTCCGGATATTCTAATTGTTCTAAAATCTGATATCCACCGTTGATTTTAGATATACCATTTACTAATTTATAACAATACTCCAGTTTACCATCTTTGTTTTGGTTCACCATCATTTTTTTATTTGTTACATTTTCGTTTTCTTCAAAGTTTTCACATAGATTGATATAGTGTGTGGTCAAAACATAGTCTACATTCGTCTTGTAATTATTCAACCCTTTCAAATATATTGTAGCACATAAAACAGCATCGCTCGGATTTGTCCCGCTATAAATTTCATCAAAAATACAAAAATGTTTTTTATTCTTATTTTTCTCAATAAATAAAATAATTTCCTTACACCTTCTTGCCTCTGCCTGAAACAGACTGTCGCGGTTTGAGGTGTCCGGTATATTCAAATAAGAATGGTAATAATCATACAACGGCATTTGACAGCGAGAGTAACAACCACATCCCAAACTTTGAGATAAAAATAGATTTAAAATGGTAGATTTAATTAGGGTTGTTTTTCCAGACGCATTAGGTCCAGTAATAATCAAATTCTTTCTCAAACCAATATCATTTGAAATATTTGACTCGGCAATGTGAGGAATGTAATACCCCCCCTTTATGATTGGTTTCGCATCTTTTTTGAATTTACAAACATTCAAACGATTCTCTTTCAATAAACTAGACGCATTGTACATGTCGTGATTATAGTTATTTAGATACATTAGAAAACCAACAGTCTCGTCGTATTGAGAATCGTGATATATATCAAAATTACATTTTAACAAAAATCCAATTTTACCATATTTACTCATTTTGTCTTTACACTCGCAAATGTTGTTCAATTGAATCTTCATTTTCCCAATGTTTGCCTTGTGATTTATCATAGCATCATTAAATTGGCGAAACGTCTTCCTTTTCCCAGTGTTCTGATATATTGTATCTATTAACTCTTCGCCTTCATTCAAAAAGTGCTGATATTTCTTGGTAAAACGAATCATAAATTCGGTGTTCTTGTAAAACTGAAAGCAAGAAATGATATTGTTATAAACTGACATGAAATAGAAAAATATACTAGTTACCAGATACAAGTTGCTCTGGAGAGAGTTTTTGGTGAAATTCAATACACCCTTAATGATATATTGATTTGTTATTATTTTTTTGACAACATTTAAATACTGCGAAAATCCCAACCGCAATCCTTTTATATAAAGGACAAAATATGGAATAATCATACCTAAAATTGGAGCTAGTAATGATAATAGTGGGCTGCAGAAATTGTATAGTGCTAATGCCTGGAGAAAGGGCACAATTGTATTCAAATATTGAAAACGGTGAAACTGAACATATTGATATTTTGATAGAAAATTCTGTTGTCTTTTAAAGTCAACATATTCTTCTATAAAATCATCCATAGTATTTTCATGGTATTTGTATTTTTTCAGAACTTTCTGAGAATCTTTCAAGTATTTTTCATCCAACGAATACAGAGACGACCATTTGCCTAACAATAAATTGCATTTACTTTTCTTCTCCACATTTTGATTATAAATATGATTTAGTATATTATTGCTCGCGTCTGGATTGATCTCCAAATCTTCTTGAACAACGTTTGTTAATGTTCTGTGCTTGCTATATTCAATCGGATGTTTGAACTCATATTTTTGTAAATAGTCTATGTATTTTTGGTCCATTATTAATTTAAGCGCGCATTTATTTTTGAATACTTTAACTTATTTTGATATTGGTTATTTTGATATTGGTTATTTTGATATTGGTTATTTTGATATAAAAATTTCTATAGAATAATGATGTATATTTCATGGCTTCGCAAATATTACAATATGAATTCTTTATACAAAAATCTATGGAAATGGACAAAACCGAATGTAAATTGCCAGAATATTCGCAAAAACATTTTGAACAAGTCAAAAAAAAACTCAACATAAGAAAGGAAATCTCAAAAGAGCCACCTATTAAAGCGACTACACTTGGCAGACAAGAAGAAGTGATCGCAATCTTATTCAAACATTTTAATAAAATTACCGAGAAAAATTATGATAAACTTAGTGATGAAATATTTTCCCTTATTTCACAAAATATTTCAGACAAAGAAAAGGTATGTGCCACATTTTTCAGAGTAATTTTAAATAATTCGTTTTTTTGCCATTTGTATGCCAAACTCTTCAAGAAGTTTATTGAAATAACGGATGAATTTGTCAGTGTGTTTGAACATCAAATATCAAATCATGTGAAAGATATTAAAAATATTCTTTATGTGTCTCCAAATGAAGACTATGACAAATATTGCGACTACGTGAAGCGAGTTGAAAGTGTAAAAAATTTTACAAGCTTTCTAATTCAGTGTTCAAATCTGGATATTTTGAAAAGTGCCGACATATTGGAGTTGGCTATCACATTCCAGAATTATTGTTTGTCCGAGATTGACAATATTGATAATTTACTCTTGAATGAAATATATGTTGCAAATATTGCGCTCATCTTCAAAGATGGGGGGAACGCATTTTTCAAGGATAAAAAATGGGATGATTTTATATCTAACCACAAACGCCTCGTGGAATCACAAGGACGTGGAAAAAACAAAAAAATATATTTCAAACTGTTAGATATATCTGAACGTGTTTATAATTAAAATTGATTGATATTGATTTAATATTTTATAATTAGATATATTATATGGATCAAGAATACAAAATACTCTCAAGATTCGACGACTATGTCGAATATATATTTGACGATATGTTGCTAGACGAAGAAGACGAAATGACAGAAAGTGATATTCACCATATTGAGATTTTTGGTAAGCCATATTCAATATCAATGGGCAAGTTGAAAAAAGAAGACGAAAATTTGGGGTACTTCATATGTTACCTTTTATATGGGAAAAAGGTAATTCGTAAGTTGGGTATTTATGAAATAAAAGTCGCCACAAATATAATGGCGACATTGAATCATCGTGAGTTTGATTTTGAAAAAGAGCAACTCATATTATTCGACGAGTATTATGAAGATACTGAAAAATTACAACCATACATGTACAAAAAAGAAGATACTGTTCCAAATAAAACGGTTATTCTTTTGAAAGGAATAGAAGCAGAATTTGAAGAAGATGTTCAACAACAGAAAATGCTTCTCAAACAACTACAAGCCCGCGTTGAAAAAAATAAACCTGAGAAGACCCCAAGGGTTTTAGACAAATACGACAGATACATATCTTTTCTGTATTCGTTGGCAAATGAAAAGGTGGATAAAGAAAACATCAAAAAGAATCTGAGAATCAGCTTCAAAAAAAGCAAGGTAGATGGGAAAACGACCTTTATTCCAAATGAAAATTTTCTTCATGAGAATCTGATGAAGTCTGATGTAGCTCTTGATGTGTATAATCTTACCATGTTTGAGTTAATGGCAGAAATAAAGATAATTATAATTGAAAACGAAGATTTTGACTTTCATTTTTTGAAACATAAAGAAAATGCGAACTATGAAAAAATGAATAAACTTGATATTTATAACAATTTTGATCCAAAAGATGTGATGTTTATTCACAGAACAACTAACGAAGACGAAGAGACGCAATTGAAGATACTGCAATACAACGGCAAACTATTCAATTCGTTTGATGATTTAGCCAATGACAAAATTTACAAACTCATTGAAGAAAAATTTAATGAAAATTTACAAGAGGCGGAACATCCAACGCGTTTTGCATATTTGAAATCGGCTGCGGCAAAAATACAAGACGATAAAGAAGAACCAGAAGAAGAACCCGAAGAAGAACCAGAAGAAGAACCCGAAGAAGAACCAGAAGAAGAACCCGAAGAAGAACCCGAAGAAGAACACGAAGAAGAGTCAGAAGAACCTCAAAGTCCACAATTTGAGACTAAAGGAAGTGAGTCGGGTGATGATATTCCGACCAATAAAAAAATAACCTTGAACACGAACCCCCCACCCAAATTGAAATAATCATCAAAATAAACATTTCCAATTCGGGAGCAAATATTATTATAATAAAAAATAATTAACTAAATATAAACAAAGCCACTATTATAATAATATATTATTTTTGCTTGACCATGCCGTCCAAAACAAACGACAACGAGTTAAACGTGTTAGCACATCAATTATTTGACAAAATTTGTATTTCCCAGGAGAACATTAATTTATTGGAAAATTACTATGAGGAAACCAAGGATTACAATACTGAATACAAACCGTGCAGGAAAAATTCCTCTATCGACGCGGATACCGCGAACTACATTAATTTTTTTACCAATTATATTAAAAAAATATGTTTTGAGTACAAGAATACTATATTTAATATCAATATCTATACGAAAAACTACGAAGACCTTTCCAATCATATTTATATGATAAAAATGGCGATTGTTTGTTGTCTATACGATAAAAAGGGCTTCAAAGACAAGGTATCTCTAAAAATAGATTTGTATCTCACTGGACTCGAAAAAACATTACCATTAGTTCCGGGAACACCAATCAAAAAACAGCACGCGAAGAGCGGATACTCTATTTTCAGCGATAATATTTACATTTGCATTTATCGTAAAGAAGAATGGTTCAAATCTCTGATTCAAGAGCTTTTTTTTGCGTTCACGATAGATTTGGAGGATGACAAAATAAACTTCAGGAATATATTGTCGAACAGTTTTCGCGTTGATGACCCATTTCTCATCGGAAATTCTATCGTAGAGTTCTGCGCAAGATTGTTTAACGTAGCGGTGTTTCTGTATTTCGACAAAAATGTCAAAGAGTTGGATTCATTCAAGAAAGAATTCAGAAAGATGACTCATAAAGAGCAAGTGTTTTCAGTTTCGCAGGCACATAGAATATTGAGCCATTTTGGATTGAAATACCAAGATATATTACACAAAGAACAAGAAATTAATCCCGAAAAAAATCATGAAAAAAATCAATTACAATTGTCGCAAGAAAAATACAAAGACGAGGGCGACTTATTTTGCTACTATATCACAACAAGTTTATTGTTTATTCATCAAACAAGAATGATACAATGGTTCAATTTTGAACAAAATAATTTTTTCAATATTAAAAAAAGTGAACGCGAATTAGTCATTTTTTGCCACTATATTGCACATTGTTCGAAAGATGACATCACTATCAAGACGTTTGAAAAAAAAGAGGCAAAACAATCAACAGAATCTAACATTTCCAATAATATTCGGTTCTGCTATCATCGCATTTAAGAATGAGTCAACAATTGACCCATTTGTCGCCTTTTATTATATAACATGACTAATATATCGTCTTTCATCGAATTGATAATATCACTTTCATCTTTATTTTTCAAATACCTCTGGAATGATTGAATAATATGTGGATATGTTTGTTTATATTCATCATACCAATTTTCCAATACAACTTCGTTATAATTATACATGTCATCTACTTGATCCTTTTTATTTTGAATTTGCCAAGAATCGTCCTTGTATACCATCACATATTTACCTTTTATTGATGATATATAAATATTCATATTCTCGGGCTTTTCAATATTAAAATGTACCTTTTCTATCAATGTTTTGATACAATGATTGCAGTCGTTGATGCAACTTATATAATCGCGTTCTGTTAGGTGGCTATAATCAGTGTTATCGTAGTTCAACAAATATACATTATTAACAGCATTATTTACATTGGTAAGATTGTACTGTGTAATATTATGATTGATATTTTGAATTTTTAATTTATTGGTCAACTTGTCAATTTGTTTTTGCATTTTTCGCAATTCTTGATCTTTGTCTTTTATAGTTTCGTTCAATAATCGTGCGAGTTCTTTCAGGTCTTCATCTTTGTTATGTTTACATGAATATTTTATATGCTTGCTCAAGGATGAATGGTGTTTGAACACTTTGTCGCAATATTTACATTCAAACATTTTGGTTGTTGGTAAATTACATTTTACATCCATACAAATTTCCGAACATTTTTTGGATTCTTCGTCTATTTTCATATTGCTAATATCGGCTAATTTTTGGCTAAATTCGGCTAACTTTTTTTTATGTTTCACAGTATTAATGTGTTTTGTGTAACTACTCTTAACTTTCGCATCATAATTACAGCAATTACAGTAATATAAACTCATATATATAACAACTATTTTTTATTATTTAACTTCTTTTTGAAACTTTTTGAAACTTTTTGAAACTTTTTGAAACTTTTTGAAACTTTTTGAAACTTTTTGAAACTTTTTGAAACTTTTTGAAACTTTTTGAAACTTTTTGTTCAAAAATGTTTTAGAGCATATTAATGAGAATATATTTTACATATTATAATTATCCTCATCATTTATGGTAACATTTTAAAAAAATCAAAAACGGCTAAAAATGGCTAAATTTCAACGTGTTTTTAAAACGAGTCTTTTATGGTAATGAAAATAATTAATTAATAAATAGTTTGAATCATTTGTGGTGTTATTTTAGATTTCAAAAAAATGGCTAAAAATGGCTAACAAAAACTATAATGTTTGGGGTTTGTTATCTTAAAACAGTCAAATGATTTGAAACTTTTTTATTCGGCACATTGGTTTCAGTAAGGTAAAAAAGTGTGAAATTTGAAACTTTTTGAAACTTTTTGAAACTTTTTGAAACTTTTTGAAACTTTTTCATTTACATATATTTTCCTTACAGTATATGATAACATAATTTATATTGTTATTTATTGAATTGTTACCATAACTTGGAAAATGTTTCAAGTATTTAGGCTACATTTCGGAAATTTTTTATGAGGGGGGGGGAGAGAGATAAACAACTTTCACAGAATTTCAAAAATATTTTTTTTTTATTTCTCCATTTTTTGTTATATGGATTTTTGTGAAATCAATATTTTTGTTAAATGTATTAAACAAAATATATAATATTGATTATTTATAAAATGATTAGTAAGTTATTAATCGCCGACGTGAATGTGTCTGACGACATGAAATCCCTTTTGAACAGTTTAAAAGGAGACGATGTTATCATCACTTATTACAACTACAGTCAAGGATTCATTGTAGAGAATAAGAATTTGTTGGTTGATAAATTACTAACATTGATCCGCAGTCACTTGGAAACATCCGCTGTCAATTTTGAGCACCTATGTTTCATGAATTTTGAGCAAATGAAATCACCATTGCATTCTTCAAAATATAATAATGAGTTGCACGTGATCTCTAATGTAGAAAGCAAACAAGATGCACTTGAGTCATGGAACTTTATGGGTAAATTGGTATCCGATATCGCAAAGACAACTGAAATCCGAAATATTGATTTCATAGATATTGACCATTTATGTTTTCCGAAAGAGCACGCAGTTATTTTTGACAAAATTCAAGAAGTAACAAAAGATGTGGAAGACCGCACTATCAACTACTTGAAAGTCGGCGAAGAAGACAAGGAGACCATTTACAAGAGTAACAATTGGCTACACGCAATGATGACAACCTTTTATAACGATGAAAATAAAGTCTTACTGGACAAGTATTTCAAGATTAACAAATCAAATATTGGGTTTTTGAATACCAAAATATTAAAACCACGAAATTTACAAATATACGATAGTCACGTTCCCAGCATTGATTTTGAGAGCGGTACGTTGAATGTTTCCATTATTCCGTTGTATTGTTATGCAAGTGACGCTGACTATGACCTGATGGGAGATTTCATAGAGTCTTTGAATAGCAACACCATTTTGGAATTCATTCATATTACTGATACCATGGCAGAATTCAAATCTAGAATGAATCATATACTCGACAAGTACTGTGGAGAAAATAAAGACAAAATAAATAAGGTGAATGTTGCGATTTGGTTGAATCCAAATGTTAGTAATCCTGCGCTAATGTTCAGTAATCATATAAGCGCCAATATTGACCAAGAGTTACTAGAAGTTGTCAATCAATTAACGACAAATAATACTGAAAATGTTGACCAATTACAGAACCACTTTGTTGTCCAGGTTAATGAGGCATTTATTGAGTATTTCAATATGAATGTTTATGACAATATGGATGTGAATATTATTAATTTTGAAATATTCAACATTTCGGATACTTACAATACAAATTACAATCTTTTTTGCCATTTCCTACACAATGATTACTATGTATCCACACTTGTCAATTTCAATCTGACATTTATCACATCATCAGACATCACCGATAATTTGTTTGAATTAAGCGATAAAATGGTAGATTTTGATGAAGAAGGTAACATAATAGATGTATCACAAAGTCTTTTCAAAGACTCTCAATTAATGACAGATATAAGCAATAACGAATCATACCACGACGACTTGTTTATTTCAAATACAAACCACATTAACAAAAGTATTCAATACAATAATGATATAAATTTGGCGACATATTTGTCAAGTGATGGTCCAGAGATAGACAAATTTATCAGGCAAAATGTCATCACCAATGTAATTTTGTATGACAGAGAATTGTTCGAACATTTGTCGGATGTGAGGGGGTGCCTTTTGCCGAATACATTACTACTTACTTTTGATAAACAAAATACTTACCAAGATATCAAAGACGGTTTGCTTAGAATAAATGAGTTGAATGGCGTTCAAATTAGTAATGTTGCACTGTTCCAAGATAATGATTCCAGAAGCAAAACCTACAATTTTGTCGGCGAGGAAACGAGCATTGTAAAATATCCAATGATGGATGACCCAAGTCTGAATACATGGAGCAAGTTTCAAGAGTTTGTCATGTTTCTTGATACAAGTATGAACGTTAAATATTTTGATTTAATGATGTGTAAAATATATTCAAATCCAAACTGGAACTATGTTATTGATGCTGTTTCGTCCAATTTGTCTTCTTTGGTAATCCGCTCGTCTGAAAATAATACAGGTCATACCTTGTTTGAGGGTGACTGGATTTTGGAAAGTCCGGTTGTTGATGTAAACATGATTAATTTATACTTCAAAGAAAGTATCAAAGAACTTGATATTCAATTGGGTGATATTGGCGAACATGGTGACCAATATTTCAATAAGATTAAAATGGAACGTATTAATGGTAGTCATAAAATGAATGTTAGAGAAATAGAAATTTGGATTAACGGAACAAATGTGGCACTGGTTGCAAACGGCGCAACTTCCACTGCAACCAGTAAATTGAATGATAGTTTCAATAGTGAAAGGGTTCACGATGGAATTGCTAGTAGCATGTGGCATAGCTTGACAGCAAATGTCGAAGAATATGTATTAATAACATTAGCACAAGAATATTTGATATGGGATATAGAAGCAGTTGTTGTCTATCATCGTGCAAACAGTGAAACTGGTGGTGTGAATAGACAACAAGGATGTTCGTTAGATTTGTACAAGGATAATAATCTTGTGACCAATGTTGCGGATTTTTCAACACAACCAAAAACAACATTTTACAGATTTGACGGTTACAGTATTAACAATGTCTCTAATTTTTCGAATACATGGAATGGAAATAACATTATAAGTTCGAGTGCGTCAGATTTGACATATGTTGAATATAACGGAGAAATTCCACCACCAACTCCATCCGAAGGAATGGTATTTCCCAAATTGACAGATTCGGATTCGAATGAAATTAGTGGAAACTTGTATGTTAGTGGCGGTAAAACATACATTTCATATGAAATAACATCAACTAGCACAATAAATTTCAGTCATGATTTGAATAACGTAGATATTTTCATTGTTGCGGGCGGTGGTGGTGGCTCTGGTGGTGGCGCAGGGCAAGGTGGTGGTGCGGGTGGCGTTGTAGTTGGTACAGGAATTAACAGCATTACTTCGGGTGAACACACAATTACTGTTGGAGATGGTGGAACGGGAGGATCATCGGCTTCATCTTGGGCTTCAGAATCTGGCAGCAATAGTGAGGCGTTTGGATATATTGCGATGGGTGGTGGTCGTGGTGGAGGTCATCATACTAACGGTGCAAATGGTGGTAGTGGTGGTGGCAATGATGGTTGGCCCAATCACGTTTATGGTAGATCTGTAGGTTATCATAACGATACCGAAACATTTGAGTTTACCGGGGGAAGTGCTAATTATAACAATGATTCTAGCACGTATTCAAATGTTATGATATATGGTTACAATGGAGGTGGATCAAGTCAAAATGCCTGGAATGGTACTAGTGCTGGTGGCGGTGGTGCTGGTGGGGCGGGAGGTACAGGCAACAATTCAAATTATCACTCAGGAGCAGGAGGTGTTGGTATGACAAATAATTTTCTGAATGATGTTGATAAGTATTATGCTGGAGGCGGCGGAGGTGGTAATTTACACGTTGGATATAATGAAGGTGCAGGCGGAAATGGTGGTGGAGGAGCAGGCGGTAATGTCCCCAATTCTGGATCATATTCAATAGTAGGTATAGATGGTACACCAAATACGGGTGGAGGAGGTGGTGGCTCTAGTGCTGGGAATGGTGGATCGGCTGCGAACGGCGGAAATGGTGGCAGTGGTATCATTATATTGCGTTTTGTGTTAGCCGAAAATGAAAATCTTCACGCGGTTTCCTCGTCCACCGACGATTTCACCACCAAATTTTTCAATTACAACACCGGGGAAGCGCTGGCGTCGACACAAGAGCAAGTAGTTATCAGCTCAATTGAACCAAAACTATTGGATTCAAATGGAAATGAATTGACATACAATACTTACACCGAAAACTCAATAGAATATAAGAGTTATGTTTTCACGAATGTTGGTACAACAAGCGTTTCTTTGAGTCATGATACTCCAGTAGATTTTATGGTTGTTGCGGGTGGTGGTGGTGGTTATAGTTCAGGCGCTGGTCTATATGGAGGTGCGGGTGGTGGAGGAGTTGTAGTTGGAACTAGTTACACATTTAGTAGTGGAAATTATGATATTACAGTTGGTAATGGTGGACACGCAGGACCTCTTACACAAGCGGAACATACTGAAGTAGTTTTGGGTACAAATGTTATAAACATAGAAAATGCAAATAACACTGATAATACATATGCACTGGCTTACGGAACTGTTTGGAATACACAAAACGGCGGTATGAATGGTGAAGATAGTTCTATTACGGGAAGTGGGCTGACATTTAAAGCATTAAAAGGAGCAGGAAGCATCGGTCCATACGTAGGTAATTCCGGTGGTTCTTCGTCCGGCGCATATAGATTAAATATGTCGATTAATAGTGACCTTCCTCGCACATATGATGATAATGGTAATTTATTTACATTTGAAACCCAAACTAATTATAGTAATGATTCGACACAATATTCAAATGTTATTGTGTATGGTAACAAAGGTGGTCATGGAAACGCCTCTTACGGATGGGCTGGTTCTGGTGGTGGTGGTGCCGGTTCAGTGGGCGGTACTGTTTCAGGAACTCCTGGTACAAACGGCGATGGAAACGCTGTTGGCGGTAAAGGCGGTGATGGTTTAGCAAACACATTTGTAGATGGTACTACTCAGTATTATGGTGCTGGAGGAGCTGGTGTAGCTGGAAGTGCCGGTTTTGGACCAAATAGTGATGGTCCCGGCTTAGGTGGTACACCAATCGGTGTTGATGCACCAGCAAATACTGGTGCGGGTGGAAGCGGTCAAAAAATAAGTGTGATGCCAGGTACTAGTTCAAATGCGACTTCTGCCGGCGGCAGCGGTATCGTCGTAATCCGCTTCCCCAAAACTGTCAACGAATATGAAACCAAAACAATAAACGCGTTTACCGAAAGCACGACCGCCTATTTGAATTACGATATTAGTGTGGTGGAAATTAAAAAATATGTGGCGCCGGCGGAACCTGTATCGCCTAATATTTCATTATCTGAGATTGAAACCGGACTTGCTTCATATACAAATTTAATAACTGGTATATCTTCAACCGATTTAACCACGTCCTTATGGTTAGGAGATACAGCCAAAGGCGTTTTATCTAAAACAATTGTCAGTGGCGAAGGTCCGGGAGAGGAAAATATTACAAGATTAGTACTGTCATCATCTCAAAGTTATACAACTCCAAATAGTGGTACATTGAATGATGGAACTACATATAATGATAAACACACTGTACAAATAATTTATTACCAAGTAGGAGGTAGTAATGATAGTTTGTCAAGTCCAACCAATGATCCACGTTTGACAACTATGTATGTATTGGTTCGCTCTACTCCAGGTTACGGAAACCAAAAATTAATCCTTAATCAAGGTCGCTCAACTTATATAGGTAATGGTCCAATTGAAATTAGTGAAGATTGGGCGCTAGTTTCAGATACTGATGAAACAAGCGATGGAAGTTCAAAACGATATATTGGATTTAATGCTTGGGATAGTGTGACAATATATATTGATATTGTAAAAATATGGTATTTTGATGGAGGTGTATATTTTTCTTTGCCATCAGCTTCAGATTATACAGCACCCGCGGATTATGGACAATCTACGGATGTTTCATCGCAAATCGTCAGCCTAGATGCGGGCGTTTACAATATTGTGGTAGATAAGCCCGCCCCTCCCAAATACAGATATGTGAAGTTCGAGACAACCGGAGGAATTTCTTCCCCTAGAACAGGAGCCGGTCTTCAGTTTTTCCAAGTAGATGTTGATATAGATGGAACAATGACGCCAATTACTGATGCGGCTATTAGGGATTATATTAGCCTCAATACAGTAGCACCCGGTACAAATGTTTTGATAGATTATGAAACAGATGGTACAACTTCTGCTAATTCAAGTGGAAATACATATTGGTTGACTGGGCCGAACGGACAGAATTCACATTTTACAATGGACTTAGGAGATTTATACGTTATAAGCCAATATAGAATGAAAAATACGAATAATGGTCAATATGGCGATAGATGGGCTGTGGATTTCAAAATTAGCCTGTCAACCGATGGAACCAGTTTTGTTGAAGATATTGCGGATACTATTCTAAAAGACAAAACAATAATTCAGACGTTTTCGTCTGAATCATCAGTCGTATCCTCAGACGTATCCTCAAACATCGTGATAGACCTCTCCACAAACACAATCACATCAAACGTTGATTTCGAAATAAAATATACGCCAGTAGATATTTCACTATCATCGTTAACAAATGATTTGACAATTAATCCGGTAAAATCGCAAACGATACCTTTTGTGAAATCAAACGGTATCCAAGAAGAACGAAGTGTCACTTTACACGGCGATGCAACATACAATCGTTTTGCAAATGAATATTATTTCCCGGGCGATTTGAGCGGATATGCTTCGATTGAAGGACAATTATTCGGCGAACATGCGATGTCCATGTCGTTTATGTATAAGTCGGGGGGCGAGCAACCGACAATAGACCCATCCAGAAACACCATTGCATACATCGGACATCCATACCCAAGTCCACTCAATCAAAACGCCCACGACACCAATGATTTTGCGATATATTCGTCGCCAAACGACCAAGCATCCATTTTCTACAAAGAAGACGACACAAGTATCAAGGAAGTTCCATCAGCAACATTCGACAACAGTTCAAATTACACCCATATTGCGATCACCATGAACGAAGATTTGACGCTCAATGAAACAAATGGATTTAAAATGTATGTCAATGGTGTCCTTGAAAAGAGTGGCAATTTGTCGGCAAATAATGGTGCGCTTATCAGCGGAGTATCTCAACCACTTCAATTGCTCGGTAAAGGCCCGTTGTCAGGTTCAAGTCAATCGAGCGCCTTCAAAGGATACTTGAAGAATGTGCGATTTTACGACAGCGTTCTTTCGCAAAGTCAAGTGTCAACAATTTACACAAACATGATAACAAATGAATACACAGATAACAAAAATTTCGTTTCGCAAGTGGTTCCAAATGTTGTGATTAGTTCAAGTGATATTAGTTCGGGGGATCTAATAGAAATCGCGCGCAATAAATATAGATATGTAAAAGTTCAATTAACATCTACGGATAGTGCCGGGGGGCGTGTCGGAGCCGGACTTCAATACTTTCGGGTAGAAGCCGATGTGGATGATGTAACCACTGAAATCGTTGGTTCTGGTGTGTCTATAATTGAACATGTATCTCGGAACAGCGCTTTAGGTGCAACAAATGTCCTTACAGATGTTGATGAAAGTCTAGAACCAAGTTTTAATCTGGTTACAGAACATGTGGAGACTCTTTCAGGAACCAAAAAAGCCGTAGACTTTGATCACTCGGTGGTACAAACAAACGAATCTGAATTTGAACTGCATGTCGCTTTTAATACACCTGCATTGACAGATCATCAGGTGATAGTGGGTGGTGGGGGGGCTGGAAACCGTTTCTACTTTGGTTGGCTTGGGGGTAACCGGGTAGGTGCCAACGATGGTAGCCTTTGGATAGGACTGGGTGCTACAAATGTAACTTCGAATAACACGTATGAGTCCCTGGTCGGAACAGACGTTGTCGTCAAGTACATTCAATATGGAGATAAAACCGGTCGTTTTGTTGTTAACGGAGTACCTGAAGATCTACAAAATATACCCGACTATACATACACCTCCACAGAAACGTTCTATTACAACGGACAATATGCTACACTACCCGTTCACAATGGTACCATATATTCTTATTCATTACATAATGGGGTATATACATCCTCTTATTGGTTGGGTGATGCTTCGCAAGAATACACATCTTGGTTCATAATGGATTTGGGAGCAGCACATAAAATTGTTAACTACAAGATTAAAAATACAAATAATTCAGCACCAGGTGCATCAAATGATCGTTGGGCAACCGATTTTACAATAAGTGTTTCTACGGATAATAGTAATTTTGTTGAAGATGTCAATGATACTTTACTCAAGGACAAAACAATATTACAAGAGTTTACACCATCAACCGAAGGTTCAATTTCGATGGAGATTACAGCAACACCGGACTCTTCGCTCAATATTACTTCAAGTGATATCAATGTCACAAATGGAACTATCAGCAATTTTACAAACAATACGACGAATACTTGGAGTTTTGATTTTACGCCATCAAGCTCCAATGTAAAAAGTAGTGTATCTATTTCAGAAAATTCATTGTTGGATAACACAATCAATAATATGACTGATAAACCATCTTGGTTTACAACAAATAATAATCACGCAAGTAATGTATTTGAATTTATGAAAACTGATGTGGAAATGGATTTGATGCCACCATTACAAGACCAAACAATTGCGATGATTACAAGTACCGGGTCTCATCTTGAAATTCCGGTAACTTTGAACGGCGGCGTTGTATATGATGCCTCCAAAAACGAATACGATATTTCCGAAAATGGTTATTTGTCTATCGACGAAGATGTAATTCGCGACGGCGATTTAACAATTTCTATGATGTATGCGATGAGAAGTGGAAACCAATACGGTAACGACCAACTGGTTAATTTCAGTGATAGCAATTCGTTGAATACTTCTAGTGATAGCACGGATATTCACATTTTCCGCGATGGCACGACTCCTGGTGCGTGGTTTTATTATGGTTCGCCAGATGATAATGGAATGGCGATTTCGGAGGCGGGTTTGGAGCCAGCAGTGGATTCAGAACCAGAACCAGAACCAAGCTTTAATCTTGTTACACAACGTGTGGAGACTTATTCAAAACCAAAAACAGAAGAAGTAAATTTTGATCGCTCGGTGATATACGACGAAGATTCTGATTCTGAATTTGAACTGCACGTCGCTTTTAATACAACAGCACCATTGACAGGTCATCAGGTTATAGTGGGTGGTGGGGCAGCTGGAAACCGTTTCTACTTTGGTTGGAATAATGACAACAATGGTGGATTTATGATAGGGCTGGGAAGTATAAATGTATTTTCAAAAAAAACGTATAATGCACTAGTTGGAAAAGATGTTGTCGTGAAGTACATTCAATATGGAGATAAAACCGGCCGTTTTGTTGTTAATGGATTACTTGAAGAATTACAAAATATACCTGACTATACATACACATCCACGGGAACGTTCTATTACAACGGACATTACGGCACTCTCGGTAGTCATAATGGTACCATATATTCGTACTCATTACATAATGGGGTATATCCATTGACTGATTCGTCAGAACCTGAACAGAAATACACCCACATGGCAATCACAGTAAAAGAAGGACAAGTAAAACGGTTCTACATCAATGGCGAAGTGGTAGATTACGTCAATAAATATCGGTCCAATGCGTTACCAGTTTCGCGCGCAATCGTGGGCGGAAAACGCCAACACCAATTATTTGGTTATGGTTATGCGGCAAACCGAGGATTTTCTGGATTAATGAAAAATATTCGTATTTACAATAAGGCGCTAACATCATATGAAATGCGTCATTTGTATGCGATCAATTCCAATTTCAATGACAATGACTTTGCGAATACGACAGTGATCCCGGTTACTCGCCCAACGTTGACATTCAGTGCGCCATTACCAGAGTCTAAGATACTTGACAGCAATGGTGCAGAAATGACATTTAATTCTTTTGTCAAGGATGGAAAAGAATACAAGGCTTATAGTTTTACAAATACAGGAACAACTTCAATAACATTAGACCTCGACGCTACAGATGTTGAAATACTTATTGTTGGTGGTGGTGGTGGTGGTGATTATTGGAGGACGGGTGGAGGCGGTGGAGGCGGAGGAGTCGTCTATGCTGTAAACCAGACTCTAACTGCAGGAACATATGATATTGAAGTTGGTGCTGGTGGTTTCGGGTGGAGAATGAGAGGTGGTGGTTGGGATACAGGTACAACTGCCGATCCTCTTCCAACTAGTCTTGGAGGTGATGGTACATATGGTGCTCGGGCTGGCGGAGATAGTTTAATAAAACAAAATGGTACAACAATTAGTTTGGTAAATAATACAATAAACGCAATTGGTTTTGGTGGCGCTGGTGGAGGGACCGATGAGAATGATTTCCAAGGGAAATCTGGTGGTTCGGGTAGCGGTGGAAGAGCCGCTAAAATTGGTGGTGTAGCGACACAAGGAAATACATTATACGATGTTTTATCGGACACATATGTTTCAGGGGGGCATGATGGTAACACTTTAGTAGGCGACGAACCAGCAATAGGTAAACATGCTGTTGCTATGGGTGGTGGTGGTGCGAGTTCTGTTACATATAACGATGGTGGAACTGGTTTTTATCATAGTAATGGTAATAATGGTGTTGAAATTGATATAGGTGGAACTCCGCGAACTGTGGCGGCGGGTGGAGGTGGACAACAACATGGATATCATCCAACCTATCATGGTCCTTCACCAAACTACAATACAAGTTTAAATTATGGTTTGGGTGGTAGTAATGGTGTAGGCGGTGATGGTATGTTGTGGGTAACCGGTCATAACCAAGCAATTAGTGGATTTGCATATCCCGCGCAATATAAACGTATAGCAACTGATGGTGCGGTAAACACTGGTTCAGGTGGCGGTGGTTCGAGTGGTTACGCCCATAACCCATCAAATTTATCATATATTACCTCAGGTTCTGGTGGCAGCGGTATTGTAATCATTCAATTTCAAAAAGCCGAAATTGCGTCCGGTTCTTCTCTCGAACAATCAACATTAGATTTAACACTAACCGCAAGCGATGATGGTTTGGATGGTAATATCTCATCATCCGACATCATTACATCAAATGGTACAATTACAGCATTTTCGCAAACTTCGCCAACAACTTGGGATTTGACTTATACATCAGATTACACCAAACAATCTAATGTGGGTTCTTTGTTTATCGAGCAAGATACTATATACAATAATGATGTAAGTGATATAATGGTTCCTCAAATTGAAACACAAAATTTTGGTAACTCGACACAAACAACTATTTTGAATAGTAGTTATAATATTATAGGTACACCAAGTTTTGGTTGGCCTGTTCTTGGAAATTATGCTGTAGGTGAAACAAATGCGGGTGGTATTGCGGGTGGACCAATTTATGCGAATCCGGCAGTAGGTGATGAACCTCATTATGTGTGTATTTTTGATAGTACAGGTGGAATGATAAAATACTCTTACTTTAATATTGCGAATGGAGTTTATAGCCACAAAAAGCGAGCTTGGAAAGATGGATTTGATGATAGTACAGATTATTTTCAAAATTATATTGATAACTTAACAACAAATCAGTTGACAGAAATATTTGCAGGAACTGGACTTAATACTTACGATTCTACAAATTATTATGTTCTAGCGGTTATACAGAGTATAACATCTCAAACTCAACCAGAACCATGGTGGACCCGAGAGCACAACAAGGCCAGTAATAAGTTTGAATGGACTGCGTTGAATTCGGGAGCAAGTGATACATCAACTACCCCAACTCGCCCGACAATCACATTTGCAAGTGCAAGTCCGCCGGATTTGAACCACGGAGAATCACAAAATCTTGGAACAGTTCCAATGACAATATATGTTTCATCAAATAATTTGAATGTGGCGCAAGCCGATTTGTCTTTTTCCAATGGTGTTGTTTCTAATTTTACAAAGGAATCAAATAATTATTATACATTTGATTTCAAATCGGAAAGCGTTTCGCAAGCGAGTACAATTCAAGTTTTACAAGACACCGTTTCAAATACAGAAACTGTAACAGATTTCAACGAAGCCAGTAATGTATTCGAATGGACGTGGAGTTTCACTGTAACGCCCCCTGAAATCACAATTACCAGTAGCGATGTGACTCATGGTGGAAACTTTGGAGTACAAGAAGTAAATATGTTGTTAGAATTTAGCGGAGAAGTTCTTCATGGAAACAGTATAGAGTCCACTTTCTCCCAATTTGATGTTTCGGCAGTAAATGGTTATGTGTTTGATATTTCTGTAATATCTCAAACTCAAATTGCATTTAAATTGGGTTCTTCTTCAATTGCTGAATCAACGAGTGTATTTATCCCGCAAAATATAGTATCACGAACATTCAATAATATTTATACAGTAAATACGAATAATGTAAGTAATGTATTTACATGGAAGTATGATTCAGCGGATTTGACAGTAAGTTCTCTCGTGGTTAATGACGCAAATGGCAATGTTATTAGTGCCGGGGACTATATTAACGAAAATGAATTATGGTTGCAATTTACATTTTCGGAAAGTATTTTCAACTTCAATAAGAGTTATTTCGATACAACAAATTGTAAGATCGCAAATATTTCGTCAGATACAACCTTTACAACTTTTACGGTCAAAGTTGAAACGTTCTTTCCAACAACAGCATCGGTTCAAGTAAAGACGGACAAATTCATTACTAGCGGACGCGGGCTTCAAAAATATGTGACCGGTGCAAACAATTTATCTTTTAACTGGAACTACGACAATACCAAACCACAAATTAGTATGACAAGTTCGCAGGCGTCTGGATTAACAAATAATGTGGCTTTCGTAGATTTGTCTTTTATTTCAACAATAGATACAAGTGATTTTACAGAAAACTCAATCACGGTTACAGGCGATGCGAGTCTATCCAACTTCACAGCAATTTCCGCAACAGAGTATTCAGTAAGGGTAACACCAAACAGCGTCTCAAATATAGATATTACAGTCCCTGTAAATGCTTATACCGAGCAATATGGTAATGGCAATGAAAACAGCGTTTCATTCAGTTGGAATTATGATAACGTGCCTCCAACGGTGGAAATCTTTTCACCGGATATAGCAAATGGTGCATCTTCATCGGATCCTTATATTAATATTTATTTCACATTAAGTAAACCGGTGGATGACTTTGTGTTAAACGATGATGTTGATTTGGCAAATGGTAGTTTCGGACCAATGACAAAAACCAACACATTTGTGAATCATACTACTACTTTCAATGTTACTGTTGCAACTAAGACATCATCTCATTCGTATTACGGAAATGGAAGTTCAGCCGGATATTTATTGAACGGTGTAGAATCGCCGGAAGTGGATTTTATTGTGGGTCAAACATATACATTCGATCAATCGGATTCCACCAATTCAACCCATCCGTTGAAATTTTATACAACTGCCGAAAAAGATGTGCTTTATACCAGCGGCGTTGTGTATACGGACAGCCAAGGTACAAGTGGGGCAACAACAACGATTACAATTGATGAGAATACACCATCTCCATTATTTTATCAGTGTGCCAATCATGGTTTTATGGGATACAAGGGTGTAGTAAGTAAGAAAGAATCTTATACCGCAAAATTATATCCAACGCAAAATGATACGGTTTCTGTTTATATATTTGCAAATTCAATAACGGATAGTGCAGGTAATCAAAATACGACCGATTCAAATGAGTTTGATTGGATTTTTGATAGTAATGACTTGTTAACAACATTATCTTCAAGTAATGTTGCAAATAATGGTACATTTACAAATGATTCAATTACAATATCATTGGCAACCACAGCAGCAATCGTTGATTTCGTGGAGGCTGACATTTCTTACGAAAATGGTATTATAAGCAATGTGGATAGTTCGGCTAAAACGTTCAATATTACAAGTAACACGCAAGGGGTTCCAACAACTGCGTTTATTATTGGTGGAGCGGTTGAAACAACGCAAGGCGAATCAAATATAGAATCTAACACGTTTACATGGACATATAATCCACCAATCCCGAAATTGGTTATAAAGAGTTCTCAAATAAATGAAGGAGATTATACAAACATTTCATCGATAGATTTTACATTAACATTCGACCAAGAAAATGTTATATTTGATCAAAATAGTCTAAGTATATACAATGGCACAATATCATCATTCAGTGGTTCAGGAACAACATATCAAGTTACAGTTGACCCTTCAGTGGTGTCTGACGATCTTATTAGACTAACATTACCACAAGGTAACGCGCACGTAGTAGATAACGGCAATCATTACAACGATGTGTCATATAATTTTGAGTGGAATTATGATTCGGTGGCACCATCAATAACAATTGGTTCAAGTTTAGTAACTCAAGACGCATCAAGTACATTGACCAGTTTAGTTTTGACGCTCAATAGCAGTGAACATATTGATGGATTAAGGTTATCTGATTTTGATGTTTCAAATGGCGTTGTTTCTGACTTGACAAATGAAGGTGGATTGGAAGATAGTTCGGGGTCTTCGTACACTCTGACGATTCAGCCGTTGGACGATACGACCGATTGTTCTATCAACATATGTTTGAATGCAAATTCGCTCGTTGATCGTGCGGGAAATACCAATGCGAAATCAAATGTTTTTGGTTATTCATACATTTTCTTTTCGAGAAAACTAGAATCATCTGCGATTGTAGACTTGTTTGAAGATGATCCTGAAATTCCGCAAGAAGAGAAGTTGAGTTCATCTGAAATTGATTTGGTAATTTCAGCAGCATTTACAATTCCAGACACGGCGAGTCCATTTGCGGTTGCGGAAAATGAAAGTTCAGACACAGGTGAAAATGATAGTAGCGAACAAACAGATGGAGAGGCTATATTTGTGAAACCCCCGAAGATTACATTTCCTCCAGCAATAAAAATCAAGAATCGTAAGGTATTTACAAAATTGATAGATCAGATTTTTGCAACAGCATCGGAGAGTGTAACAACGTTGACAATTGACAAATCGTCGGTTGCCGTGTCTGCTTCAGCAGAAGCAGAAATTTCAGATGTGGAAGAAGTTGTCATGGTGAAATCAAATCAAACCGAGCCGGTTGATATGAGCGCATTAATTGAAGATCCCACCAAACCATCAGCAACGTATATTCCGTTAGCGAACATTGGAGATTTCGCAATTATTGCAATTGGTGGCGTTGAATATACAACTGTCGTAGAAGGGGAAGGTATTTTCTTATTAAGTAGCAACAATGGTGGTGTCATAGATAATCCGAATAGCGGTGATGGTAAGTGGCATTCGAATGATGTGTATCAAGCAACAGATATTAATAAAATCATTTTTGGTTCGCAGATTATTTCAACTTCACCGGTTTCACCCGATCCACCAACGCTGACAATCACAAGTGGTCAGGTAAGTGGTGGTGGTACAACGGATATCAGTTATATAGATTTGTCTTTTGTTTTCAGTACAACAGTTGAAATAAGTTTGAATGATATTGAAGCACTTAACGCAAATACAACAATTATATCAAGAACAATAGTGACTGATGGAAGCGATAGTCATATTGCGGTTACGATTGCTCCAGTAGATTTATGCGATAATACGATTGGAGTATTTGTAGATGTGAGTGCGTTTTATGATAGCAATAATACATTCAATGATGTTCAATATACGTATTCATGGAATTATTCGTTAGATGGTGGTAGTAGCGAGAATGGTGGCACAAGTGATTTTATCCCATGTTTCTTAGAAGGAACTAAAATCTTAACAACCAAAGGCTACAAGAATGTTGAGTTACTAAATCCAAAGAAAGACAAACTGTTAGACAAAGACAATAACACTCTAAATTTCTTAGATATACAAAAGTATTCGCAAGAAAACAACGGCAAGCAATACCCATATAAGATACCTCACGGGAGCGCATTGAGTGAAGATTATACGTGCAATCGCGATTTGCACCTGACCTATAACCACTGTGTATACTTGCCACATTTGAACAAATTTGCTCCAGTATCTGCGATGAAACATCTAAAAGAAGACAAATCATTAACTCAAAAGAAATTTACATACTATCATGTATTCACTGAAAACTACTTTTCAGATACGCTCATGGCAAACGGAATTCCGTGCGAGTCACACAGTAAATACACATTCGCAAAACTGAGAAACATTGATCCATCTGACAAATTGTTGAGAAGTGTGATCAAGAAGGCGGATATGTTACCAAACTGTATGAGAAATCGCCTGTCAATCAAAGAAATGAAACAACTTGTTAAGAAGTTCAATAGAAAACAAAATAAGAGAAAAATAAAGACAAAATGATAATCTAAAGTATTTGATATAAAAGATAGAAATAATATTATTCGCCTCGGTAAGGAGATTAATATTATTTATAATTTACAATTTATTTATTTCACAATGTGAATATATTTGTAAGTTTAAAGATATTTGTTTGTAATTTACTCGGTCTTGACAAAGTGCGGCTTCATGTACTTCTGGAGGTTAAAGTAAGTGACCTCGTCCGACGACTTGCAGTTAAGAAGGTTCATAAGCTTCTTATCCGGAATAATCATGCGACCGTTGCTAGGGGCTTGAAGCTTGTGCTCTTTGACGTAAGCGGTGATTAACTTAGTGACATCCGTGCGCGCTATCTTGGTATCCTCCGCTACACCAAGAAACTTAGCAAGATCCTTGGAAATGGCGGTCGGCTTGACGAATCCGCTGGGAGCGCGCGAGCCCTTGCTCTTCTTGCGCTTAGCGTTTACCTTGTCAATGGCGCGAGCCTCCTTAAGAACTTGCTTCTCAAGAACCTTGTAATCGCCCTTGATCTTGGAAAGAAGAGTGGTCATCGATTGGATGCTCTCAGCAAGAACAAGGAGGTTCTCGGTGAGCGAGCTCTCAATGGTGGTGGTGTCCGGCGCAATGGTCGAGACGGACTGAGCGTCCTCAACGACGTTCTTTTCCTCAACTTGCGGTGGGGCTACCTCAGGGGTAGGAGTCTTAGTGGCCTTCTTGGAAGGCTTTGAAGTAGTCTTGGAAGGCTTGGTAGTCTTCTTAGTAGTAGGTTTACTCGGTGCGCTTACCATGATTGTTTGTTATTATACCAATATAAGTGTGGTTGTGTTTAAGTAGTTTTGTGGTCTAATTAATATAATTAACAGAAGCATAAAGCCACGGCAGCGAATTGCGTGCGTTCAAAGAGACTAAAGTGAGCGAAGATAGAATATACAACGCGCCGATATTTTTATCCGAATCGTTGAGTGCTCTATATACCATTTTTTCCATAATAGCCAGTCCCATATTTCGTAACGATTCTAAACTGTGAAATTGGTTTGATGTCATATACGCAGTGGCGGGAATACCTTGAAATGGATTACCATTTGGTGGACAAATTTCTGCTTGTCTTTGCTGCGACAATTGTGCGCGGAATGTCCATATTTCAAATAATTCATATAAAAATCGCTTTGTTTGAATTAAATTCAGTTCCATAAACCAAGATGGATCGCTGTAGTTTCCCAACTCGTCTATTTTAGTGAACAAATTAGACACTTTGTCTTGAAACGTTAACTCTACCGGTTTGTAGTCATCAAATACCGATGTCTTTCCCAATATTCTGTTATATCTCATGCGCTTATACACAACATCCACAATATCATTGGAAAACTTTTTCCGGTTATATGGATTTTCGGTTTGTCTTTTTTCAAGAAGGCAATAGATTGAAACAATATTAAATGTGTAAACAAAGTCATCATTGTCTTTAAAACTAAAATAATAGTAATAATCAATTTCATCTAGGTCTTCTGCCGTGTAAAAATCGTCAATATTGTTAGACGCTTTTTTGTTCTTGAAACTAGGACCTAGCGTTTTGTTAAACTCGCAAATAAAATGATTTTTCCAACATTTTTGTAGTTTTCTAACTTTACCGTAAATAAATAATGAATTAATACAGTAATATAATAGTTCTGATTTATTTTTGTAGGGTTTGCACGGTATATTGTGCTCTTTTAAAATAGATTTCATTTGAGATATCGTAAAATTGTGTTGATATAATAGATGATAAGTGTCAGGAGTGACATGTTGGTTGCTTTTTGTTTTAGATGGGGTCGGGTAATAATGAATTTTGAAATATTTTTCCATAATTATCACTATAATTCAATTATATAATTATATAATTTGTGTTTATATGAAACTCGTGTTTTATAAAACTCGCACTTTAACACCACGCCGGTGATTGAAAAAAAAATTGATTTAAAGACTCTCCACCAGTATAAGTCAAGCAAGCAAACAACAATCATGTCCGCTATTGTATCCGCTACCGATTTCACTCCTTCCGACGATATGCTCTACACCAAGGTCAAGGTCAACTCTGTTGGCGGCAAGAGCATTGGAATTATTAATTCAAACACCAAGCGTTCGCTAATGGTTTCCACACCAATTATGTTGAACTGGGGTGTCAATGTGTTTGAAAATCCAAATGGTAATTCGTATTCAATTTCTCTACAATTTCCTCGCGAAGAGTTTGCGACGCCGGCTACAAATGATTTGCTAAACATGATTAAGAATATGGAGACTAAGATCCTCGACGATGCGGTAGAAAACAGTAAGGACTGGTTTGGAAAATCGCAAAGTCGTGAAGTTGTGGAGGCATTTTGGAATCCGATTCTCAAGTATCCAAAGAATCCGGAGACCCAAGAACCAGATACCACTCGTGCTCCGACACTCAAGGTCAAACTTCCAATGTGGGACGGCGAATACAAGTTCGAGCTATTTGATATGGAAAACAACCTTCTGATTCCAAACGAAGATGGTCGTTCGCCTGATATGGTCGTTCAAAAAGCGAGCAACATTGCTTGTGTTATTCAATGTGGTGGTATTTGGATGGCAAACGGCAACTTTGGTGTTTCGTGGAAGCTATTCCAGGCTAAGTACAAGGAAAATGTTCAGCTTGAGGTGGGAAAGGGTGTGTGTCATGTTCCAATGTCTCAAGAAGACACGAGTAAAATGGCTGAGTCACCTTCAAGTGGGGACGAAACTGCTCCGGTAACTGGAGGGACTATGGTAGAATCTGATGATGAGGGAGAAGATGAAAAGGAAGAAACTACCGAAAGCTCGGCATCGGAAGAGGCAGAAGAACCAACTCCTGCCGAAGAGACGCCAGCAGAGGAAGAGCCGGAACAAAAGCCAAAGAAAAAGCGTGTTGTGAAGAAGAAGTCAACTTAAATAATTTATATCCAATGAAAATAATACAGAAGATAAAAATATAAAATAACACAGAAGATAAAAATATAAAATAACACAGAAGATAAAAATATTTTTTATTGTAAATATATACAGCCTTTGTAGCTCAGTGGTAGAGCGTTAGTCTTGTAAACTAAAGGTCCGGAGTTCGATCCTCCGTAAAGGCTTATTCAAACCAAATGCATGTGAATGTTTGATAATTGTGAACTATCAAATATGTCATTTATACTTGTTTTTGGTATCCCTCTCTCTTTCAATATTAAAAATGCTTTTTCATAATCACTATCAGATATGTAAACATCGCGTTCCACTTGGTCGCATATCCGAATAATATTATATTCATTTTTGTTGACACTTTTTTTAGGAATCTTTACCACAATGTCGCCATTTTTCATAATATGTATATTTGAAGGAACATCGTTTATTTTTATAATATATATAATATATTTTTGCTCTTTAACACTAAATTGGTGAATAATATTGTGCCAAAGTGGAATATAATGTTCATTGGTAACATAGAGACATTTATCAAAAACTTGTTTCAGCGTGACATTGAGAGTTGTTACTTCGGGAACATTATTCATATAAATTTTGTAACTGTCAATCAGTTTGAGAACATATTGGATGTTTTCTACAGAGATTAGCGAAATGAGAGTTTCATAAATAATATCAGAGTCCTCTTTGTTTGCGCGTTGGTTGTGTTTATATTTTTGCTTTTCATTATTATCCTCTATATAAGCATTTAATGTTTGATAGCATTCGTTCATTTTTGCAAACTGATTTTGATGATTTTTATTTTTGTCGGGATGGTATTTTAAACACATTTGATAATATTTCTTTTTAAGGGTTTTTTTGTCAATTTCATTTATATTATGTATTTTAAATAGGTTACAACTTTCTTGTAGGGTCATGATTTATTTTCTTGTTTATTTTTTAAGTTTATTAAAAACAAAATAAACGATTCCATGTGATATATTGGTCGATAGTTGTTGTTGTATTTTTTGGTGAACCCATTATACCTTTTGAGAACCAGATGAATATTTTCTTCTCTGATATACTGACATTCAATTAAATCAAAAATAATCTCTGCGAAACAGTCGTGTATTCTATAGTTTAGTGTTAGAAATGTGTAGAGATGTTCGCGAAGTTGAAATAGTGAAATGTTATCTTTCTGTTTTATTACGTTTGTGATTTTTTGTATTTCTTCTTTTTGAGTACAATTGATGTGATGTGTTTCTCCTTTTATTTTTTTGATCAAAGATGATTGAAATATTTTATCACAAATAAATGAGATTTGAGTGGTCAATATAACAATACGGATTTTATTCTCATTCATGAAACTATAAAAAATATTCATCAGTTCTAGTTTGATGTCTTGGTAATTCAAACACACAATATAAAATAATTTTTTGTCAACTATCATATTTTCTTTGATATGATGGAACAGAGTCAGAAAAACATTGTATTGATTTACCCCAAGTAAACTCAAGTCAACCTCAAAGTGAATGTCGCTAATATTGAACATGATATCTTCGCCGTTGTATTTAATAGCAATTCGTCTGCTGTATTTTAACTGACTATTACTAACCTGCTTGATAGTATTCAAAGTAAAAATATAATTTTTCATCGCATCGTTTCCATAAACAATAATATTTTTGTTTGCATATTCAGATAAGTGAATTGATTCTGTCTTGACTTGAGAATCTTCACAATAGTCTGAATATTTCTTCATTATTTACCAAGATAAATTACTTATATTAAAATAATTAAATACAAATAATTATAATATTATAACATCATGGAGTATATTATTACATATGACAATATCAATGAACACAACCTAGTATTCAGAATCCCAATCAAAAACCAAAATGAAAATTACATCAACTTTTACAAAATATTATATTCGACCAAAAATATAACGTTGAAATACATTCTTGTAAAACTCAATTTCACCTCTTTTACTATAAAACAAGAATATCATCGTTACAAAGTAGTCGTTGACGAAAACGACAACTTTATCAAGCATATTGAGAATATTGAAAAAAAAATATTGACTTCAATCAATAATACAATAAATAAAAAGATTGTTTATAATTTGACGTCAGACATTCAATCAAAACCATACTTATACTCGTTTTTACAAAATCCAAATTTAGAACATTTTTACGTTAAAATATCCGGGGTCTGGGAATGTGAACATTATATTGGGCTTGTATACAAGTTTAATTATAACACGTCCACTGAGAACTTATCCAATATTATCTGCTGAATCAAAACCATAATAAAAGACAAAAATATAACCAAGTTGTTTAAAATAGATAACCTTTTTATAAGAACCATCTTCTCACTGTCGTTTCCGCCATTTGTAGATGGTGGGTCCAATGTAATAAATATAAAAAAAGATTGAGCTGCTAAAAGCCACGATGTGAATGCCGAGTATCTAGAATAACTCATTGGAACAATATCCATATTGATTTTTTTAAAATACTTCAAATTCATACTTACAATCCACACCAACAAAAATATGGTGGCTAGCCCACTAAAAGTGGTGGAGTTGGAAATCAAGAAAGATGGTTGCGTAATATTTTTGACGAGTAGAATACAACCGAGGGAAATGAGAACGGTTAAATAACTCCACACTACAATGGACGCGGGTCCATAAAGTCCGTGTTCCACATCTTTCATGAGTGAATTGTTAAATGCCGCAAAAAAAAATCCGAATATTGTAAACATAGTGAAAACTTTTACAGAAACTGATTCTTCTGTCATAATTTTTTCCTTAATTATCTCGCGGAGTATCATGGTGGACGTTCTTTCTCCTGAACTCATTGTCTATTATATATTGATTTTATATTTTTCACAGAGATATTTTTTGATTTGTCGAATATTATTTTCGGGAATCCATGTATTTCTCATTTCTGTTTTGTCATCTTTTTCGTCGTTATATTTCATAAATTTTGGCTGCTTCATCTTTTTTGTTTTGTAGTAAATATAATAGCCGTATTTACTTTCCCTTATAGAATATTCAGCGTTCAACTCAACCAAAATGCTTTTGTTTTTCGCTTCCTTTCCTTTTGCTAGGAAATCAATCAAAAGTAGCAACTCGTCTTCAGTGATATCTTCTTGTGTCCCGATCTTGTCTTCAATGTTGAATCCTTTAAAATCGTTCAAACTTACTCTTATCTTTCCACCTTTTCCGTGAGTCAAATAGTATCCATATTTTCCATTTTTAATATATGCAACAAATCCGTCTATTTTGCCGCAATGGATTGATGTATCGCATACCTTTTTCACCTGGTCTGGATTCTTTTTGTAATTTGTCTTTGTTTCTTCAATTAATTCTTCAACATTTGAAATATATCTTCGCAGAAGATCACAGTTACAGGTTTCCCGAGACTCAATATTATCTAATCCACTTTCCATGTTATTTGTGAATTCATAATTAAAGATAGACTCAAAATGTTGATAACAAAACTCACACACTTGTTTGCCAAGTGGTGTGATTTGTAATTTACTCTTTTCTGAATTCAAACATTCTTCTTTTTCAGTTACTACTAATTCTTTGTCATTATTCACTTTATAGTTGGTAATATTTCTCTTTTTTCCTTCAATGTTTCCCTTCACCACATATTTTTTGTCTTGTATATTTTGAACAATGTTGGAAAAAGTAGAAGGGCGCCCAATATTTCTCTTTTCTAATTGTTGTATCAATGACGCTTCGCCCAAATGTTTCGGACTGGAGATCAACTTCTCATTTGATTCCAAATAGTTCATACCAAACTCCGCACCACTCGCATACAAGTTATCCAAATAATTTCGGAAGCAAATGCGCTGACTCTCATTTTCCATTATTTTCCATCCCCCAAATAACAGTAAATTCTCTTTATATTTGAAAATACATTCTTTATTTTGTGAACTTAAAGACCCACTATTGACAAAATATTCATAATCTCGGCTGATTGCGTTTGCCATTCCACACTGAATACAGTGTTTGTAGATGAATTTATAGAGACGATTTGCGCTGGTATTTTTGAGATGTGTTTCGGATATATTGAGGTCACATACGCGAACGCCTTCATGAGCTTCTTGGGCTTTTCCTTTGCTTTTATTTACCGACAATTGCTCAATATTTGGCATTACATAATTGGCGCCATAAGATTTTTTGATGTGGTTTTTGAGAGAACCAATAAAGTCTTTTGAATAACAAATACTATCCGTTCGCATGTAAGTAATCAAGCCATTTTCGTAGAGTTCTTGCGCGCATTTCATGGTCATTTTTGGACTCATTTTTAAAATATTAGATGCTTTTTGTTGCAATGAACTGGTAATCAAGATTTGCGGTGGTTTCTCATTTACTTCCTTTACATTTGTGTTGTTGATTGACCACAAAGATTTCTCTTTTTGTTCTTCTATGAATTGTAAAATATTCTCTTTTTCAATGTTTGTTGAGAGTGAGAATAGGATGCTCTTGGATGTAAAATTCGCGTTTACTTTGTATTCCGTGTCATCGTTAACAGAATCAAAGTCTTGTTGATTGTCATATATCAGTTTTAGTGCGGGCGTCTGACAGCGGCCGGCGGACAACTTGTGCTGTACGTATTTCCACAACATTGGACTAATTTTGTAACCAAGATAAATATCCAATATTTGCCGTGCTTGTTGACTTTTTACGCGGTCCATATTTACATATTGAATATTGTCTAGCGCACTCATCAACGCGCTTTTGGTGATTTCTTGGAATGTAATTTTTTTGGTTTTGTTTATATCCAAATGACAAAACTGACAAATAGTCCACCCGATGGCCTCTCCTTCACGATCATCGTCGGTCGCAATGATAACATCCCGCGCTTGTTTGATACTATCACGCATTTGCTTTACAACTTTTTGGTTATCTATTTTATATTTGATTGTAAAATCGTCAAAGTTAATTTGCTGTAAATCGTCCAGTTTTGTAAAGTGTCCATAACTCGCAATCACCTTGTATTGATTGCCCAAATATTGCTCTATTTTTTTGCACTTGGACGGAGATTCTACAATAACTAATATTTTGTTACTCATTATTTGTTAGATGGTGTTGTATTCATATATATGTTTATTTCAATTTTAGTATGATTTGAAATAAACACTTAATAATTTGATATTATTTTCAAGTATAGAAAATGGAAGGTATTGTCTCATTTCGGGATATTCAAACACATGACTATGAGAATTCAAAGTCTCTTTTGTCTTTTTTAACTAAAACAAAAGAGGAATTTTCTCTTGAATCTTTTACAGACCTATGTTCTTCTCTCAATTCAAATCATAGAATTATCTGTTGTGTTTTCAACGACATCGAGTCGGGACTCAATATAATGGTTGCTATGGGAACAATTTTGATAGAGAAAAAACTAATACACAACTGTGGTTGTGTGGGACACATTGAAGATGTTGTGGTCCACGAGAACTACAGAAATATAAACGTTGGTAAAGCTCTCATTGAGCACATGATAAATATTGCGAAAGAAAGACAAGTATATAAAGTGATTTTAAATTGTAATGAAGGCAATGCTGACTTTTATCGGAAATGCGGGTTTCATAAAAGCAATTTACAAATGAGAATAAATATATGATGAAAATAGATTTAATAAAATGTGGATAAAGATAAAATAATATGCTTTTCAAACCGCTCGCAAATTTGATTAAAAATCATTACAATGATACAATTTATTATTTGAATAATGATGTTGAAAAAACAGACCCGGTTGTAGATTCATTCACAAGAACGGTTGGCGAAATTGTTTTCTCGGACGTTATAACTCTCAGCGTTTTATACTATATTTTATCTAATTTATGATTGGCGAATAAACAATTTTATCAAATTCAAGAACCAATGAATATTCAAACACAGAAATGCAAATGTGCCAAATTGAATTTTAAAGTTGAATTGAAATGATTGTGTTACTAGATAACAGTTGTTTGTAATCCTGAAAAAGAAGAAACTCAAGATAGAGGCCAGGCTATTTATTTTGAACGCGAGTGTGTCCCTCTTATTCGTGTGATACAAGTACCAGTTAAAATCTAAAACAGGAACAGTTATTTCAAACAAAAATGCTTGTGCTATTATATGTGAATTTTCGGGGGTGATCAAAAGTGGACCAAATACCAACAAACTGTGATGAACTAATATTGGAACATAACCCTTTTTGAATATAGAATAGTTCATCGTAACAAGCGATAAATCAAACAATCCAAACGAAGAACAAATTGGAAGAAACGTAGTCCAATAATTGTAACCTATGGTTTGATTCAAATACAAAATAGAAAAAAAAGACAAAATGATCGCGTGAGTTGAACTGACAATGCGACTGTTACATTCTATCTTCTTTTTGTTATCGGGAAGACGGCGAATATATTTAAATAAAATGCTCTCAGTATCACAAATAGCAAAATAATAAAGACACCAGCCACATAAATAATAGAAACACTCTGTAAAATATAATATATTCTTGTATGGCATTAAATTCATCTGGTTTAAGATGTTATGTTTATGGTTCTCCGTTTAAATGGCTTTGTCAAATCGTTTATCAATACCCCCTTGTTTATATTCGGAATAGCTTAACTTGTGTGCCTGCTTTGTCTTTTTTTTAGAACCGTCAAATGATTTTTCTTGTGATTCAATCCCAATCTTCTTATCTACATACATGGATTTCAATAACATACCAATATTGTAAGAGGCTTCGTGCTGATTCTGGTCTCCATTCTCAATTTTGGCAAGTTCGTCCAGGAAAGTATACAAAACTTTGATATCAATTTCATCTTTCAATAATTTGTTATAAATATTCGGATAGTTGGTATATAAAAATGAACACTCGTGGATCGCTTCTTTATCCAACGATTTGAAATCACGAGTTCTTAACTTTCTTTTTATGTTTTGTATCACGGCAACATCACTTCTTATTTTCGAACTATGTTTCATAGTTTTGATCTTTTCCGTATTATCTTGTACATCATTTTCTTTGATTAGACGATTCAATACTTTTTCTTGCTCAGAATCCATACTATAATATGTAATAATTATTTATAACATATTATTATTTTTTACGCATTTTATATATTAAATTTTTCAATCAATTATGATAAAAGACTTTAAATAATAGTTATCATATTAGTCTTATTTTGTAGTTGATGAGAGATATTCTGATTATTGGTGGATTTAACTGGCTCGGGTTTGAACTGACAAAAATGTTTATAGAGAAGAACTTGTTCTCGAATATTATCATTGTAGATGGGATGAACAACTTTTTATTAAAAGACAATAAAGTTAAACACCAGTTTGATAACTATGCTCATCTCTATAATGAAAATATTTTCTTGTACAATATAAATATAAAAGACAAAGACGAGCTTGTAAAAATATACGAGAAACATAACATTAAAAGTGTGGTGAATAACGTAAAATTTAATTATCACTTGACAAACGACGAAAGGTCAAATTTATTACACGGATATGCAAATATTGTAAACTTGAATGAATGTTATTCAATTGCAAAATATATATACTTGACAAGAAGTTATACCCATGAAAAGTTTTTATTTAACAAACAAAAACAACAAGAAAATTTCTTGGAAGAGAGTTTTATATTCAATCATAGCGCATTCTTAATAAACGAAAACAAAGGACATCTTGTAAATTTGCCGGACTATGTTTTTGGAAACAAATGTTATGATTCAAGTAATTTTTTCTTTAAGTTGTTAAATATTATCAAAATAAAATCACCACTTTATATTCCAGACCGTAGTGCTTATTTTCTCTGTGACGATTTACTTTTAACGCTTATTTATGAGTTGCTATTTACAGACATTGATGAGAAAGACGTAAACGAAGTAATCAATGAAAATGTTTTTGGACCACATTGCTACAAGGACGTTTTTGGTTGGTTTCAATCAAAAAATAATAGAATTATTCTTGAAGAAAAAGACAAACATCTTGAAGAAAAAGACAAACATCTTGAAGAAAAAGACAAACATCTTGAACAAAAGGTACCCGATCGTAATATAGATGAATCCAGTTTGTTAGGAAAGTATTTGCACTCGTTGAATTATTAATTATATTAGTATATATTAGTATGACATCTTTTGCAACAGACAAAGCCACTGTTGGCAAGAGTTCGGTTAATAATAATAGTGTGCTTAGTGGACAAAATGTAATGCCTATGAAAGGACAAACGTCGTCAAGTGGTGGGCAATATTCAATAATGCGTCAAATTTACCAAAGAACGCCAAAAGAAAACCCGTCGAATCACGACAGCACCCACAAAGGAAAGCAACAATCTGTGTATCAAGACAATTCTTTGTACATGTTGAAAAAGAAGGCTCAAGCAGTTGGAAAAAAATCTTACTCATCGCCGCTGAGTTTCAACAGCAATCCTACCAATGATGTGAAAAATGCGATGAAACGCGTTCGCTCGAGTGGTGCTGTTCCCCCTCGCAAGGTTGTGTAGGTTTTTGGAAAAAATTGAAATTAATTTTCAAGTCAATGCCATCAATCTAAATTAATCATGAACACAATCAACAACACAGAAGAGCCAGAAGTTGCATTTGAAATGGAGTTGGAAAGAGAAAGGCAATTATTTGAACAGAACCAAACTGAAAAACAGAACTCCAAATATAACGAATTCAATGATGCGGACGCTTTGGTGATAAATTCTCACTATCAGGATGACATCAAGAGGTACCGTAGAATTATTGGCAGAATGCTTACTTCATGTGATTTTGTAAACAGTGGTAGTTATAGTGCAAAATACTCTACAACAATAAAAAAGGGCATATTTACTAACACATTATTCTTTGAGATACTTGAGAGTATGGTTGAAGATGGAAAAATTAAAGTTAAACAATTTCCGAATAAACGCAAATATTATTACGCGCGACTCAGTGAGACCGAAGTTGACAATTTGAGTGAAGCAATGATCATAAAAAAATTGTGGCAGAATAAAGATTAAAACAACAAATAAAGACAAATCGCAAAAATATATTAACATGGTGTTTACCAGGTCAATGAGGCATCTTGACAAGGTCTGTATGAATTATTTTGAACACTTTTGTTTATCCATGTACTTTTCAGGAAATCTTTTGATCGCGAGCATTCAAGCATTCATTCACGCATGGGTCCCTTGTTGGTATAATTCATCGACAACAGATTTAGTTTCGAATTTTCAAAACGTTGTAAAAATGGTTGGTTGTAAAAAAAGTTACAAAAGTTAAAAAACGAAATAAACACAAAACATAACAATGAAATATAAATGTTTTTTACTAAATTGTTGTATTTTTTATTAGCGTTCAATATCAAAGGGAATTATACAACATACTTTAAATTCATAAAACATAAAAATAAAAATGGATGTGTAGAAGCTAATACTTCACAAAGAGTGGCTAATACTTTTAACGCTATCCCGGGGTTTTGTCATGAACAAAATTGTACAAAATTCAAGGGGACATATACATTACCTTTTTGTTGCAAAGTATATGGTTATGAGTGCGACTAGAATGTCGTAAATTAGTCCTAGAATAATTCCAATAATGATCATACAAAGATTGTATGAAATGAAATATTTAACCATATAGTTATTACGAAGGAAGTAACCGTGTTTTTCGTAATAACTTCGTACACCAATTCCTGATATGACAACCACACCACGCTTGAGATGATAAAACATGCTAATTTGTTCTGCTTTTTGAAGTAATTTTTTCCCAATCCCGCTGTGTTGGATACCCTGCACGTTCGTTTGGTTTAGTTGATTTACCCCAACCAATGAACCATAAACATGAAGTTCGCGAATCAGTCCCATATTATAAAGTGTTGCCTCATACACCGAGTGCGCGTTTCGTTTCCGATGATTGATGCGAAGGCGACAAAATCCAAACAGCGCAATATTGTCTTTGCTTTCAAAACTAATAAAGTATTCGGTTCCATTAGATGCTTTATATTTTCGCACAAATAGCTTGGCATCTTTGAGCATATATTGAGGATGGCGACCAATTTCACGCGAACGAATATCTTTCCCGATGAATCCCTTTTCTCCTTCAATGTTTTGTCTCATGTTTCCGCATTTCAATCCTGCTGAAATATATTGGTCAGGAATGTCTCGCATAACCCGCGGCAGTCGAATCCAAGGGGGGCAATTTGTCATAGAGTATGAAAGCACGTCTTGAATGATCTCTTTGTCTTCTCCATAAGGTATGTATTTACCAGATTTATACCACTTTTCAATAACCGTCCAAGGAACAACCTCACAAGGATAGATCTTCATTTGGTCGGGTTGAAAATTCGGGGACTTGTATAACTCGTCAAACATTGCCTTGTCGATTTCGGGACTACTTCCGGGCAAATCGGGCATAATATGTATGTCAATTTTGAAACAATTGTTTTTACAGATTTCAATTGCTTCAATTACTTTTTCAATATTGTGTCCGCGATTTATTTTTTTCAATATCTGGTTGTCGATATGTTGAACGCCCAGTTGTAGCCGGGTTACACCCCAGTTAAGGTGGGATCCCCGGGTACCGAGCTCG
>JGI24920J38491_100345_pt1 | contig 39024 bp, 32 predicted proteins | sample LinPFosmplate8_FD_38491 | JGI IMG/M metagenome (IMG submission 38491)
TGCAGGTCGACTCTAGAGGATCCCACGTTTCATAAGCCTCGCTTGATTTACAAATGATCAATAACTCAAAAATTTTAACCCCCACTTCTAAATCTCTCCATTACTTCAGGGTCCATTCCTACCGATTTAGCTAATTCAGTAAATAGTTCAGCAGTAACAACAGTTGCATTATTTTCTTGTGTAAATTCTTCAGTGTTTTCAATCACCATTTTTCTTAAGGGGGGTGGAACATTCATTAACATTGTCATTGCTTTTTTGTCCCAATCCATAGATGTTACTGCATCCGCACCTTGCATGGCATTCTTAGGCTGTCCAAGATTATGTTGAGTAAGGTCCCCTATAGTTGTGTGGTAATAGATTTGCCTTGCTTCATCCCCCATGCCTATTGGTAGATCCATAGTACGAATTCTTTCTTCTCTGCCCATTTCTACTAACTTTTCATCAACAACGATAGCCTCTATTGTCCCGATAACAATGCCTGTGCTTTTTTCCAGTTTAATTATTTCATCAACAGTGCATTCTGCTATCTGAGGGCACTCTTTGAGGCTTGGAGGCTTCACTTTTTTTGAGGGGATTGATGTAAAGTTCGTAAACTCTAACTCATTAACACCTTCAGGGTAAAATTTAGCGGTTTCCATCATGTCGTCTAAATGTGAGGCGCTAGGGCAATTAACTACAAATTCACCAGTGTCACAAATATTCACAAAAGTATGAGACTCTTGTCTAAAGCCTACAATCATTCTTGGATTTTTTGTCATAACATCATATTGCATGATGTGTGAATAAGGGCCCGCATTAACAACACCTTCTTTATCCAATGTTGTAATAATGGTAATGAGTTTTGGCCATAACCAAATATCCGAATACCAAAAAGGCTTAATTTTTATTTCTGTTTTCATAATTTATAATAATTTAATTATTAGTATTAAATTCCCCTCTTTTAAGTTTTGTTATATAGATTTTGTATTCTTTCATCGCTTGATGTCCGAATAACCAGATTATAGGGAGGTTAGCAATAATACAAAGACCGGTGCCTAAATTTGCAAACATGTTTAGCTCTGCATCGGTCTCAATAAAACCTGATGTTGCTAATACAGCAAGAGCACAAAACCCAATCTTATATAAAATAACCCCTTTTTCTCCAATAAGAAACACTACTCCTTTTTCACCGTAATAACTCCACGATATCATTGTTGAAATTGCAAACAGCCAAGAAGCTAGTGTTACAAGCCACTTACCCAATCCAGGAAGAGCTTTATCAAAAGCAGCTGCTGTAAGGGTTGCCCCAACATAGTCTAAATAGATGGACCTATTGTTTATCACAGGGGCTTGTGCGATATTAACAGTTTCCCACTCAATGACTGAATTCTGGTTAGTTGTAAGGGTTGTTCCATAGATTTTATTAAGGTTGTTCCCTGTTTCTGGGTTTAATTCTCCTTCATAAATCATGTAAACTCTTTGCCCTCGTTGTAAATCATTCACATTTTTGGAAGCAGTGGATAATACCCATGAAGATGACTCTGGGGCTTGAGAAAAACTAACTTCTTCGGCGATAAGTTCGCCAGGCCTATTCCAGATTCCTGTAACTAAAATTACCAAGGCGCTCATGGTGCAGACAACAATGGTATCAATAAAAGGCTCTAGACCAGCCACAACCCCTTCTCTAATTGGTTCATCAGTTTTTGCAGCAGAATGGGCAATTGCTGACGAACCTTGACCTGCTTCATTTGAAAACAGAGCTCTTTGCATGCCATACATAAAAGCAAAGCCAGCTGTGCCACCAAGAAAAGCATTGCTTGATTCTAGGGGTGAGAAAGCTGAGGTTACTATTAAGGCTAGCATTTTAGGTATGTTCTCAATGTTAACCACAAGAACAAATATGCAAGCAAAGACATACAGAATCAGCATAAAAGGAACCAGTTTTGAGGCTACAGCCCCAATTCGCTTAATGCCACCTATGATAACCGCGCCAACTATCATAGCTAAGATGAGCCCGGTAACCATAGTCGGAACACCAAAATACGATTGTGTTAAGTTTGCTACATTCCAAGCTTGAAACATATTCCCAGCTGTAATTGTATTAACTATTAACGCTATACAAAAAACACCAGCAATTAATTTACCGATGTATTTAAGGACGGGACCCTTGTTCGACATATTTCTCTCAACCACCCACATAGGACCCCCGCTTGGATTGTCACTATCTGAGGTGTCTCTATGGAGCATAGCCAATGAAACTTCAGTCAGCTTTATAGCCATACCTAAAAAACCGACTACCCACATCCAAAAAACGGCACCAGGGCCACCCAATGAGATTGCTAGAGCTACCCCACCAATATTTCCCAGACCCACTGTTGCTGATAAAGCTGTCGATAAAGCTTGGAAATGAGTAATTGCACCGGGGTCATCCTGCTTATCAAAATCACCTCTGGTGGCTCTAACCCCATGGGTTAAAGCATAATACTGTGAAAAACCGCTCCATAAGGTAAACACTACCCCTGTCAGCAATAGAGCGTATAACGTATAATCATTCCAAAGTATTGCGTTGATGGTTTCAATCAACAGTTTAAATTCCATCATATTTTTCCTTATTTATTTCTTTTAATAGCATTCGAGTATTGGGTATTTACATAGAATAATAGCAATGACCCCCCCATATAATACCGGTGCCAGCAGAAAAATTAATCAAAAATTGCTATAATCTACTTTTATCAGCTGCGTCGAAATCTTTTTTATGCCTATGTCTGGTTGAGATCAACAGCTTGCTCGATAAATATTTTTAACAAATAAATAAAATAAAAACCTATGTCTTTTAGACCAAAACTAAAAGTTGGATTATATGATGCTCAATTTGAGCATGATAGTTGTGGGGTTGGCTTTGTTGCTGATATCAGGGGAATAGAAAGCAGGAAAATAGTTAAAGATGCCATTACCATTCTTTGTAATATGGATCACAGAGGAGCTAGAGGCTCTGAACCAAATACTGGTGACGGGGCAGGTATTATCACAGGCATCCCTCATCAGCTTTTTAAAGACATGGCATCAAAATTATTTGATGGGGTTGCATTGCAAAAAGGCACCTATGCAGTAGGAAATATCTTTTTACCAAAAAGTAAAAAAGAACAAAATTATTGTAGGAATTATTTCAAAAAAATCTGCCTGCAAAATGATCTAAAATTATTAGGATGGAGACAGGTACCAATTGATCCTGAAGGTTCAAATATAGGCCCATCTGCTATCCAAGCAATGCCTGTTATCGAACAAGTGTTTATTCAAGACAGCACAAATATTAACAACCAAGAAGACCTTGAAAGAAAACTTTATTTAACTAGAAAAAAACTCAGTAACGATCTTAGGAATGACGGAACTTTAAAAGATTCAAGCCTCTTCTATATTAATAGTCTGTCATCTAAAACAATTGTTTATAAAGGCATGTTAACTTGTAACCAATTAGCAGCTTTTTATCTGGATCTTAGGGCTGAGGAGTTTGAGTCACATTTAGCCATGGTCCACTCCAGATTCTCAACCAACACATTTCCAAGTTGGGATAGAGCGATGCCGAACAGGATGATGTCCCATAATGGTGAAATTAATACCATCAAAGGGAATATTAATTGGATGAGAGCAAGAGAAGGCACTATTAAGTCTGATTTATATGGTGAAAAAATCAAAGAGCTATTTCCCGTGATAGAGGAAGACTGCTCAGACTCTGGTAATTTTGATAATGTCCTAGAGTTTCTGACTATGACAGGAAGAAGCCTGGAAGAATCAGTCTTAATGATGGTACCGGAGGCATGGCAGAACAAGAAAACACTGTCTAAAGATAGAAAGGCATATTATGCGTTTAATTCTAATCTAATGGAGCCATGGGACGGACCAGCATCAATTACATTTACTAATGGAGATGTTGTCGGAGCAGTTCTTGATAGAAATGGGTTAAGGCCTAGTCGATACTATATAACCAAAGATAATAAAGTAATTATGGCGAGTGAGGTTGGTGTCTTACCAATCTCTGACGACAATATTTTGATTAAAGGAAGGTTAGCGCCTGGAAAAATATTTCTTATTGATTTTAAAAAAGGCCAAGTGCTTTCAGATGATGAGGTAAAAGAACCCCTAATAAATGCCAAACCATATAGAGAATGGCTCCATGATAACCGACTAATTTTTAGAAAAATAAAACAATCAAGATCAGATCCCATGTTTTCACTTGAGGAGCTTACCCAAAGGATGAGAGCATTTGGTTATACCTCTGAAACCCTAGAGTTTATGCTGCTACCTATGGTGCATGACTTAAGGGACCCCTTAGGTTCAATGGGTAATGACTCTGCGTTAGCTGTTTTAAGTGATAAACAACGAATGTTATATGATTACTTTAAACAATTATTTGCTCAAGTTTCAAACCCTGCAATTGACTCCATAAGAGAAAAAATCATAATGTCTCTAGAGTGTTATATTGGCCCAGAAAAAAACATACTAAACCCTGGAGAAGGTCACACACATCGATTATTAGTTGATCATCCAATTCTAACCAATACCGCTTTATATGCCTTGAAGCATCTTGATCATGAGGGTCATAAAAGCAAAGTGATAGATATAACCTTCAATATTTCAGACTCGTCACCAGAAGATTTAAAAACCGCTGTTATCAGGGTTTGTAAGCAAGCAGAAGCGGCTGTTGATAATGGTGTGGGTTTCTTGGTTCTTTCAGATAGAAATGTTAATCATGAATTAGCAGCTATAAGCAGTTTAATGGCTTGTGGGGCCGTACATCATCATTTAATTAAGGTAGCAAAACGAACAAAAACAGCGATTGTGCTTGAAACGGCTGAGGCCAGAGAGGTTCATCATTTTTGTCTTCTATTTGGTTATGGAGCAGATGCTATCAACCCGTATTTAGCCTATGAAGCACTCATCCATGCAAAAGATGAAGGGATAGTGAAACACTCGCACCAGCGGCGTGGCAAAGAAAACAGGATTGTATTGGATAACAACGAAGAAGTTGTGGATGCTTATCGCCAAGCTATTATTAAAGGCGTGCTTAAAGTTATGGGTAAAATGGGAATATCCACTCTTCAGTCTTATAAAGGCGCACAAATTTTTGAAGCCCTTGGTTTAGCTCAAGAGGTAATTGATCTTTGTTTTGCTGGCACAACAAATCGGATAGAAGGCGCCGATTTTTCGTTATTAGAAGAAGAAGCAAAGCAACGCCATAGTCTTGGGTGGCCACAAGATAGTAATTTAAACATAGACAGCCTTCCAAACCCTGGAGAATTTCACTGGAGAAGCCAAGGAGAAAAGAAAGCTTGGGACCCAGAAACTGTTTGGTCATTACAATATGCTGCACGTAAAAATGATAAAAACGCGTATCAACAATTTGCATCCAACGCTAACCGCACAGCTGAAGAATCATTATCTCTAAGGGGATTACTAGGATTTAATACCTCTAAGAATAAAAACATAGATATCAATAAAGTAGAACCTGCAAGCCAAATTATTCAACGCTTTTGCACCGGAGCTATGAGCTTCGGCTCCATCTCATCAGAAGCGCATGAAACACTAGCTATTGCTATGAATAGAATAGGCGGGAGAAGTAATAGCGGAGAAGGAGGTGAAGACCCAGAACGCTTCAAGCCAATGAAGAATGGTGATTCTAAATCCTCAGCGATTAAACAAATCGCTTCAGGCCGTTTTGGCGTTACAGCTAATTACATTGCAAACGCAAAACAACTACAAATCAAGATTGCACAAGGAGCAAAACCAGGTGAAGGTGGCGAGTTACCCGGCAGAAAAGTAGATGAAAAAATTGCATCAATAAGACACTCAACACCTGGTGTGGGCTTAATTAGCCCACCGCCACATCATGATATTTATTCAATTGAAGATTTGTCCCAATTAATTTTTGATCTTAAGAACGCTAACCCAAAAGCTGAAATAAGTGTCAAATTAGTTGCTGAAACGGGTGTGGGTACAATATCAGCTGGAGTTGTAAAAGCACATGCAGACCACATCGTTATCTCTGGGGATGTTGGAGGCACAGGGGCTTCACCACTTACCAGTATTAAGCATGCTGGCATGCCGTGGGAGTTAGGTATTGCAGAAGTACATCAAACCTTGGTGCTCAACGATCTTAGAAGTAGGGTTACTTTACAAACCGATGGTGGGCTGAAGACTGGAAGAGACGTTGTTATAGCGGCGTTACTTGGTGCAGAAGAGTTTGGCTTTTCAACCGCACCCCTTATAGCCATGGGTTGCATTATGATGAGAAAGTGTCATATGAACACATGCCCAGTAGGTATAGCCACACAGGACAAGATACTAAGAGAAAAGTTTGCTGGGCAGCCAGAGCACATTATTAATTATTTATTTATGGTGGCCGAAGAGGCGAGGGAGATCATGGCTGATTTAGGAGTAAGATCGATTGATGAATTAATTGGCCGTGTTGATTTATTAGATGCTCGTAAGACCGTGAAGCACTGGAAATCAAAAAAGATAGATCTAAGGGCTTTATTAGTTAATGCCTCAGAACTTCGTGAAGGTGTGGCACTTAGGAAGACAATCCCACAAAATCATGGCATTAAGAATGTTTTAGATCGACAACTTATCAAGGATGCAAAAGAGTCAATAAAAACTAAAGAGCAAATTAATTTACAATACCCGATCACAAACACAAACCGTACAACAGGCGCCATGTTGAGTCATAAGGTGACCTCCTTATGGGGTGAAGACGGCTTACCAAACGACACTATTAAAATTGATTTTAAAGGATCTGCAGGTCAAAGTTTTGGGGCTTTTTTGTCGAAAGGAATTACCTTTAATTTACTTGGTGATGCCAATGATTATGTTGGTAAAGGGTTGTCAGGGGGAAGGATAATTGTTGCTCCTCCAAAGATGGATGGTTTTATAGCACAAAAGAACATAATTATTGGCAATGTAGCACTTTATGGTGCTACCTCAGGTTTTGGTTTTTTTAAAGGGATTGCAGCAGAAAGGTTTTGTGTGAGAAATAGTGGGGCAAGAGCAGTGGTTGAAGGGGTTGGAGATCATGCTTGTGAATACATGACTGGTGGACGCGTGGTGATTCTGGGACCAACTGGGGTAAATTTTGCTGCAGGAATGTCAGGAGGTATCGCTTATGTTTATGATCCACACAATGAATTTGAGCCCAAATGCAACACAGGCATGGTTGAACTTGAGACAACAGAAGACCAAGAGAGTATTGCTGAGCTTCTTAGAATGGTGGAACTACATCAGAGATATACCCAATCAGAGGTCGCTGCATTTCTCCTCAATGACTGGGAAAATAACTTAGAGAAATTTGTCAAAGTTATGCCACAAGATTATAAGCGAGTTATGACAGAGCGACGCGAACATAATGAGGAAATTGAATCTATTATTGAGGTTAAAGATAGGAAATCTGAGAGGCCAGGAGTTTAAGATGGGTAAGCCAACAGGATTTATGGAATACCCTAGGCGGAAAACACCTTGGCGTGATACCAAGGAAAGACTGCTTGATTATTATGAAATATACACCCCTGCTAGAGACCATGATTTAAAAACTCAGGGTGCAAGATGCATGAATTGCGGCGTACCTTTTTGTGAGTCTGAACACGGTTGTCCTATTGATAACCTTATCCCTGAATGGAATGATTTGGTTTACAAAGATAGATGGAGAGATGCATATAACAGACTCATTAAGACAAATAATTTTCCTGAATTCACAGGACGAGTTTGCCCAGCGCCGTGTGAAGGGGCTTGCGTACTAGGTATTAATGAGCCAGCAGTTACGATAAAAGATATTGAAAATTCCATCATTGATAGAGCTTTTGAAGAAGGTTGGGTTAGGTCGCAACAAACAACAAAAAGAACTAATAAGAGGGTTGCAATTATAGGCTCTGGGCCAGCAGGACTTACAGCTGCAGATCAATTAAACCAAGCCGGTCATTCCGTTATTGTTTTTGAGCGTGAGGACAGGGTTGGAGGACTATTAATGTATGGCATACCTAATATGAAACTTTCTAAAAGCTTAGTTAAGCGTCGTCTTCAATTACTTGAGGACTCTGGTATAGAATTTAGAGTTAATACAAATGTTGGGGTCAACCTTGACCCTCAATCACTCACGGATGATTTTGATGCAATTTTAATTGCCACAGGCTCGACAATACCTAGGGATATTGAAATTCCTGGTAGAGACGGAAAGAACATTCATTTTGCAATGGATTTTCTAACACAACACACAAAAAGCTTACTCAACACTTCATTAACAGATGGAAATTACATAAATGCTAAAGATAAAAATGTGATTGTTATAGGTGGTGGTGACACAGGTACAGATTGTATAGCCACAGCCATAAGACAAGGCTGCAGTAGCCTGGTTAATATGGAGATAATGCCTAAACCACCGGCAGATAGAGGCAACAATAATCCTTGGCCATTATGGCCCCATATTTACAGAACCGATTATGGTCACGAAGAGTCTCAAGAGAGGTTTGGCAAGGACCCAAGAGAGTTTTCACTCCTGAGTAAAGAATTTCTTGTTGATAAGCATAATAAACTGACAGGACTTAAAACAATTAATTTAGAGTGGGAGGAGACATCTTTAGGACAGCAAAACATGAAAGAGGTAAAAGGGACTGAGAAAATATGGGAGGCTGACCTTATATTTTTAGCTATGGGGTTTGTAGGTCCAGAACAATATCTGCTAGATAAGATGAAGGTTAAATTAAATGATAGAAATAATATTCAGGCAGATTATGGAGATTTCTCAACCAGCAGCGAAGGTGTTTTTGCTAGCGGCGATTGTCGACGAGGACAATCATTAGTTGTCTGGGCAATGAATGAAGGCAGAGGTGCTGCTTTAGCAATTGATCGGTTTTTAGAGGGTCAAAGTACATTATCAGCCCCGATGCTAAAGCTGGGTTCTTTAAGAGGTTAAAGGTTCAATAATAGTGCTATTGATGCTGCTGATCGAGCGGTTAATGAGTGGTTAATAGTGTAAAATCAGGTTATATAAATTGAATTATTTATTTTATGTATATGTATTATTTTTAGGAGAATTAGGATGAAAAAAATTATTCTAGCTACAATGATTGGGGTCTTCATGTCTGTGACAGTTATGTCTAATGACCATGAAGAAAGTACTGTGGTGATTCCTGCAAAAATTAGTAAAGAGGATGCTGCCGGCGCTATTTATAACCGTCCGGATATGGTAAAGGAGACGGATAATGGAAATACCACTCTAGACGTAATGACCATGCTCAGCAGTGATGGAAAGTTTGGTACCGGAATGTATCGGTCTGGAAAAGTTCATTATGATATTACTGAACCTTACGGTGTCGATGAGTTCTTTTACATCCTTGAAGGAAGTATCACTCTAACCTCTGCAGATGGAACTGTGCAAACAATGAATGCAGGTGAAGCAGTTAGCATTCCCAAAGAGTGGACAGGCGTATGGGATACCGATGGCTATAACAAAGTATGGGTCATATATACAGAAGATGGTTCTGCTCTAAAATAAAATTATCTAAAAAGCAGTTTGAGAATTAATAGAAGTTATTCCGTGATGTTTTCACGCTTAAGTATAAAGAAATATGGATCATTCATATCTTTGTTATCCATTAACCCTAAAACAGTATTTTCATCAAATTTTCGAAAGTGATCATAAATTGGAAATTGATCACAAGCCCAGCCATCTATCGAGCAGCAGCCAGCGCTGCTTTGAAATGAAAGCCCATTGCGATTACTACGATTACCATGAGATTGAACGTGACTTCGAGGTAGCCGTGAATCGCGGGCAGATCTACAATACCGACCAGCACCGCAGCCACCAGAACGTGATAGGAGATACCAATATATCCCAGAGTAACCGCCGCAATTTTTGAAGCCACTGAATCGCCGTACAGTGGAACCGCCACCAGCAGAGCAAAAACCGTCCACATCCAGAAACCAAGATTCTCGAGAGCCGCGTATAGCGAAAACTCGACGCCCCCATTCAGTATGCGAAGTAGTGGATCAGCCAACTCAGCACCAGCACCCGTCACACCGCTTGAAACGATCTCTGCTAACTGAGGTATAGTCCACACCGCCATAAACTTCGGGATAATATAGGCAACAACGGACACCAGAACCACCATCGCCGCGAGTATTGCGCGCAGCGGATTCCTCCCCCTAATCTGCCAGGCAATCCCAAATAAAACGACGGACCCACAGAGCATAGCGACAATCTGGTTTGCCCAGCCCGCGATAAATGCACCTCGGTTGGTACTCAGCCAGGCCACACGGTCTGCGTGTTCCGCTGTGGAACCTCCGGGGATATCCAGTGGCAAATACATGGAGACCACCCCCGAGGCGATCAGCAGCATGGCGGACCAAAAGCCCAACCGGTTGATTTGGTAATCTAATGTGATTTTCGTGCTCATAATTTGTCCTTTTTATCTATATTTAGGTTCGGCAGATTCGGATCAACGTGGTGTCGTACACCTGAGGAACATCATTTTAGTATAATATTAATGATGTACAGTATTGGGTTTAAAAATGAGTAAACAAATAACACGTCGTGATTTCTGTAATGGTATAGCTATCGGCACAGGAATCAGTCTCTTGAGCCCTATGGATTTATTTGGGCAAAACGCATTTACTATTCAAAACCCAGAACAACCCTTCGCTTATTATCCTCCTACACTTACCGGAATGCGTGGCAGTCACAAGGGTTCTTTTGAGGTGGCTCATGCTTTGGCTTGGACTGGAGAAAAGCCCTCTAAATATGAAAAACTTGATGAAGAGTATGATCTTGTAATTGTTGGTGCAGGTATAAGTGGTCTTGCAACTGCTTGGTTTTATCAAAAAAAAATGGGTTCAGATGCACGCATTTTACTGTTGGATAATCATGATGATTTTGGCGGTCATGCAAAACGTAACGAATTTCATCAAGACGGACGATTGTTGTTAGGCATTGGTGGTTCAGTAAATCTTGACAATCCCCAAGACTACAGTGAGATATCAAGGAACTTATTAAATGATTTAGGTGTTGATCTTGATTCAATGGCTGCAAATATAGATGACAATTATCCATTGAGTAATCCCTCAGCAAATAATGCTCTTGCAATCCCAGGTCCTGATGGTCATGTGATCACTAAGGGCAATTGGGTAGATACGATGCAGGGTGTAGGAGATATTAAGAGCACAATCGAGTCACTCCCCCTTGCTGAAAGTGAACAACAAAAATTAATTCAATTTCTAGGAGGAAAGCATGACTATCTGGACGATCTTTCCCTTCGAGAGAAATACAACTACATTCAATCGACAAGCTATAGCGAATTTTTAACCAAAAAGGTTGGTATTGATGAAGATACTGCCACTATATTTTACTCGATGATCAGGCTGATATTTTGTGTGGATGGAAAAAACGTCAGTTTCATTGAAGCTATTTCTACAGGTGCTCCTGGTCTTCAATCAGTAGGGAGTGTGGCGAAGATTCTTAGATACCTTATGCTGAAACTGGATAATAGTGAATCATTATATTTTCCAGACGGGAATTCAACAGTCCCGAGACTTTTGGTAAAAAAATTAATACCTGCAGTTACAGCGGGTCGCACAGATTTTGAAAATATATCGACCAGTTATTTTAATTATAAAATGCTTGATCGAAACGATAATTCTGTTCGACTGAGATTAAATAGCACAGTCGTGGGTGCTAGAGAAAACGGCGATGGTAGCGTAGAGGTAGATTACGTAAAAAATGGCGATGCCATGAGAGTGAAAGGTAATCATTGTATTTTGGCTTGTTATAACAGCATCATTCCTTATTTATGCCCTGAATTACCTGATGCCCAAAAAGAGGGTATACGTTATGCGGAAAAGGCTCCTTTAGTTTTAGCTAATATCCATTTAAATGATGGAATCGCATTTTCAAAAATTGGCGCCAGTTTGATCTCATGCCCCATGGATCCTTTCGATGTAATAACAGTTGCTCCCCCTACAATCACTGGAGGTCATCAGCCACCACAAACCCCAAATGATCCGATGGTTCTATTTTTATTGGGGATCCCAAAAGTTAAATCAACAGGAAGCGAGACCTCAAGAGAATTATTTAAAATTGGTCGTCATGTTGTTTATTCAACATCATTTGCAACTTATGAGAAACAAATTCGTGATCAACTACAGGCGGTTTTAGGTGATTATGGTTTTAATCATGAAACTGATATTAAAGCCATTACATTAAATCGATGGCCGCATGGTTATGCTTATGAGTACATGGCATTGTATGATCCCGAATGGGAGGAAGGGCAAGCCCCGCACGAAATCGGTCGAGCGCAATTTGGAAAAATTTCTATCGCAAATTCAGATTCTGAAGCTTATGCATATGTTAATGCAGCAATCGATTCTGCCTGGCGAGCCGTGGAGGAACAAACATCCTAACCAGTTTATTGGTATTTGGAGATAAACATACAGGGACCCAACATTGCCAAAGTTTGAATTTAAGTTAATTGGTAAGAATAATTAAATATTTTGTGTCCCAGCTTAATGCCCTTTTTTTCAAACTTTGTTTTGAGGTCTCTTAATTCACTTTTAATTTCTTTAAACTGATTGCTTTCTTTAAAGGTAAGTTCAATCTGTTGAGCATAATCTTCCCAATCAGTAGAAATATTGACAATGCCTTTGTTTTTAAGCGATTTAGACAACAGAGCTAAAAACTCTTTATTGATTAATCTTCGTTTGTGATGTCTTTTTTTTGGCCAAGGGTCAGGAAAAAGTATGTTAATTTTTTCAACGCTTTTTTTGGTAATGAATTGTTCAAGCACCTCTACTGCATCTCCATAAATTAAACGTATATTTTTGATCTTATGTTGGTTAATTGCATTTAAGCATTGACCAAGACCTGAGTCATACACCTCTATTCCAATAAAGTTCTTGTCAGGGTATTTTAAAGCAGATTCAATGAGCGCAGCTCCATCTCCAAAACCTATTTCTATAACTAAGTTATGCTGATCTGAATCAAAGCAAGCTTTTAGGTCTGTGTTGGTATTATTTGTATCCAGAATATAGTTTGAAGAATAATCTTGAAGAGCATTTTTTTGGGATTTTGTTAACCGTCCAGATCTTTTAACAAAACTCCTGATAGATTTTTTATTATGCTTCCTCGAGTTTTGCACGGAGTTCTTTTATGGCATTAACCTCAATTTGCCTGATCCGCTCTATCGAGACCTTATAGTGTTTAGCTAATTTTTTAAGGGTTACTTTTTTATCAGTCAACCAACGTTGTGTAAGTATTTCTTTGCTTCTTTGGTCAAGTGATTGAAGCGCCTTGCTCAGCTCTTCTGTTTTTCCTTCAAGCCAATTGTCTTTTTCTACAATTTGTGAGGGATCAGGATCCGGTGATGGTAAAAATCCAGCAGGAGACACATAATCTTCTTCTGAATCTGTGCTTCCAAGATCATATGACATGTCAACTGACGCAAACCTTTGTTCCATTGTTGCTACATCTTTTGATTTAACGCCTAGATCTTGAGCTATCAATTTTTTTTCATCGTTAGTTAGCCAACCAAGTCGTTTTTTTGCACCTCTTAACTTAAAAAAAAGTTTTCTCTGAGCTTTTGTTGTAGCCACTTTTACTATTTTCCAATTGTTAAACACAAACTCATGTATTTCTGATCTAATCCAATAGACAGCATAGGTGACCAGTCTTACGCCTTTATCAGGATTAAATTTTTTAACAGCCTTCATAAGCCCGATGTTTCCTTCTTGAATTAAATCAGCAAGTGGAAGGCCATAACCGTTGTATGTTCTTGCAATATGAACAACAAATCGTAATTGAGACATAATGAGTTGCCTTGCTGCATCGAGATCATTATCATTTTTGTAACGATACGCCAACTCTCTTTCTTCTTCTCTAGAGAGTATTGGTGATTGGTTTACAATATTAATATAAGCATCTAGGCTGCCCATTGGGCCCATTAACGCTAATTCATTTTTTAATACCAATTCGTTTGTCATATATTTTCCTATTGGGGCAATGATTTTAGCACTCAGATAGCAAGAGTGCTAAATATTAGACACCTAATATTTAAAAATCTATATTTATCAATAGATTATATCATTATTTAGGTTTAAAATTAACTATATATTCACATTAAAATTGCGCAAAACCTACAGAAGAACCTTATGTCATTCTCAAAAGAAGTTCGAATTATTAGCGGGCAGTATAAAGGTAGAAAGCTAAAAATAAACGACCCAGTTGTTAAGCCCACACCAGATAGGGTTAGAGAAACATTGTTCAATTGGTTGGAGCCCATTGTCCATGATTCCAGTATATTGGATCTTTTTGCTGGCTCAGGTGTGCTTGGAATTGAGGCACTATCTAGAGGGGGCAAACACCTAACTCTAATTGATAGTTCACCCAAGGTTCATCGAAGTCTTGAACAACAAATAGAAAACATAGGCATTTGTAATTACCGCAACTTATGTATGGATGCCTTTAAGTTTATTGGCAGCAAAAATAAAAAGGGCTCCTTTGATATTATTTTTATAGACCCCCCATATGGGTCCTGCGATCTCATAGAGATAATAACTCTCTTATATGAGAATAATTGGGCCTCTAAAACAACATGGGTTTATTATGAAACCAACCAACTAATAACTACTGAAGGCCAATTTGGTTGCTATATTTATAAAGAATCTAGAGCGGGTAAAGTATACTATGGCCTTATTAGACAGATTGACAGCGATTAATTTACGGAGTTGATATGATTGCATTGTACCCGGGGACATTTGACCCAATCACAAACGGACATTTTGAAATCATCAGAAGGGCTTCAACATTATTTGGAGACCTTGTTGTTGGAGTAGCAAAGAGCCCTGAGAAAAACCCATTATTTTCACTCGATCAAAGACTAGAAATGGTTAATGAGGTCCTTAATAGTTTTAATAACATTGAAGTAGCTGCCTATGATGGCCTGACCATAAACTTTGCAAAATCAATTGAAGCAAGGGTTATTGTAAGGGGCTTGAGGTCACCAGCTGACGGCCAGTATGAATTTGAGCTGGCCAGCATGAACAAAAGACTTGCCGATGATATTGAAACAGTGTTTTTAAGCAGCGGCGATCAAAATGCTTTTATCTCATCATCGTTGATTCGACAAATAGCACAAGAAGGCGGCAATATATCTGATTTTGTTCATCCGACTGTTCAAAGCGCCCTAGCAGAAATCTATAAAAAATAATGCTTAGTTTATTTAGTAAAGCATTATTGCGAGCCTTAATTTGTATTTCGCTGATCAATACCTCGATTGCTTTTAGTCAATCAATTAATCCACAACAACCTGGCATCGCTTCTGCTCATCCATTAGCAACTAAAGCAGGTTATACAATTTTAGAACAAGGAGGCAATGCTTTTGATGCTGCTGTTGCAGTTAGTGCCGCTCTCTCTGTGGTAGAGCCATATAGTTCAGGACTTGGTGGTGGTGGATTTTTTCTCCTGTATCGAAGTAGCGATGAGTTCTCAACATTTATAGATGCAAGGGAGGTTGCCCCACTTGAATCTTACTCAGAAATGTATTTGGATGAGAAACAAAATGTGATACCTAGGGTTTCTCTAGACGGTCCACTGGCTTCTGGTATACCCGGTTTACCAGCTGCGCTTGTCTACATTTCTGAAAATTATGGAACACTCCCATTAAATACAGTTTTGAGACCTGCAATTGAGCTTGCCGAACAAGGTTTCCCTGTTTATGAAAGGTTGCTGGTTGCTTTAAGGGTTGCCCTGAAAATTGATGTGATGTCTCCCAAGTTTAAGGAGATCTTCTTACCTAATAATAAACTGCCAGATGTTGGTTATGTGATTAAGCAAAAAGAACTCGCCACTACACTAAAAACCATATCTGAACAGGGCCATCAAGGATTTTATGACAGTGAACTTACTAAAACCATCATCAATGAAACCAACAAGGATGGGTCAATTTGGTCTTTAGAAGATTTTTATGATTATCAGGTTGTGGAACGTTCGCCGATTACAGTAGCCTTTAAAGAATTCAGACTAACCCTTGCACCACCCCCGTCATCTGGTGGAACTACTATAGCTGCCATCTTAAATATCCTTGCCCAATACAACTATAAACAAATGGAAGAAGCTGACCTAATTCATTTAATAGTTGAGGCTATGCGAAGAGCATATCAAGATCGAGCAGCGTATCTTGGTGACCCTGATTTTGTTGATATTCCAATTAATAAGTTGATTGGGTTAGATCATGCGGTTAAGCACACAGAAACGATCGATTTAACTCAGGCTACCCCTATCCACCTTGAAGATAATATGACGATTGCTTTAAATGCCAACAAAGGCACAGAAACAACTCATTTTTCAATCATAGATAATCAAGGAAACCGAGTTGCCACAACTCAAACGATTAATACATGGTTTGGTTCGGGCTATATGGTCCCTTCTGCTGGGTTTATATTAAACAATGAAATGGATGATTTTTCCGCTAAGCCTTTTGCACCTAATCGATATGGCCTAGTGCACGGTGAGGCAAACTCTATTGAGCCTAAAAAAAGGATGCTATCTAGCATGACACCTACTTTTATTGAGTCTGATAACGGCATAGCTGTTTTAGGGACTCCTGGAGGAGCTAAAATTATTACGATGGTGCTTCTGTCTATTTTAAATTGGACGAATGGCGGGTCAGCCGATGCAATGACATCATTAAATCGTTTTCATCATCAATATTTACCGGATGTCATACAATACGAGAGAGACACGTTTAGTAAAGATATGATTCAAGAGCTTCAATCTAAAGGGCACAATCTGGAAGAAATTGCAGACTATGGGAACATGCAAATTGTCACGATGCAAAAATCAAACGGCAAAGTTGACACCTCTTCAGATCCTAGAGCACTGATTGATGACAGTGAAGTTGATTACTATTAATTAATACTGACAGTTAGAACAATAAAAAGAGCTTCTACCACTAAGTAAGACTGATTTTATTGGCCGCTCACATTTTGAACACTGCGAACCCCCTCTACCATAAACATTAAGTTCCTGTTTAAAGTAACCAACTTTTTCTCCAGCATCAGAGTAAGTAAAGTCTCTCAGGGTTGTTCCACCCATGTTAATAGATTTTTCAAGTGTGTTTTGTATAGCGGTTGCTAGTTTAAGATATCTATTTTTACTAACAGCATTTGCTCTTCTTTTAGGATGAATACCACTAATGAATAGTGATTCACTGGCATAAATATTTCCAACACCAACAACAATGTTGGTATTCATTATATATGCCTTAACTGATGTCTTGCGACCCTTGCTCAAGTTGTGCAAGTGTAAGCCTAATTGGTCATTGTTGAGAGGCTCTGGTCCAAGGTTTTTTAGAAGCTTGTGTTTTTCAGGGTTTTTACCTGCCCAGACAAATGAACCAAATCTTCTTGGATCAGTGAATCTAATAATTACCTTGTTATCCGTAACCAAATCAAAATGATCGTGTTTTTTTATTGGCCTATCATGCTTGAGAATTCCAATACTGCCTGACATTCCTAAATGAATTAAAGCAGTTCCGCGCTCACTATTGATTAAGATATATTTCCCTCTCCTTGATAGACTTAAAATATCTTGATTAAGCAAGTGATTCAGTTGGTTGAGATTTAATGGCCATCTTAAGCGCTTTTCTCTAACATTAATACGCTCTATCTGCCGACCTTGCAGGTGACTTTTTAGTGATCGTTTGGTTACTTCAACCTCTGGTAGCTCAGGCATAGTTTTTAATTATGCCCACATGTTTTATGGAATAAAATTATTTAATTTTAGATTCTTTATAAAGAACGTGTTTTCTGATTTTAGGATCAAACTTTTTTGTTTGCATTTTATCAGGGTGTTCTTTCTTGTTTTTAGTGGTCGTGTAGTAATGACCTGTTTTAGCAGTAGAGACTAGTTTTATTTTTTCACGCATTTATGCTTTTTCTCCAAAATCTTTCAAATTAGTAAGAACATGGTCTATCCCTAATTTATCGATTGTTCTTAACCCTTTTTTAGAAAGACGTAGCTTTACGTATTTATTTTGACTCTCAACCCAAATACGATGCGTGTGCAAATTAGGAAAGAATTTTCGTCTCGTTCTGTTGTTTGCATGCGAAACATTATTTCCACTTGTTGTTCTTTTGCCAGTTACTTCACAGACTTTCGCCATTTCTTTCTTTTTATTGTTAACCTGTATATGTTTTTTGCATTTAGGACGGCTTTTATACCAATAGCTACATAACATAGCAAGAAATTATGAGAAAAAAGTAAGCACCCAGTCTGGTGACCTGAAGACAAAAGAATTAAACTACCCTTATAATTCTTTTTTATATTATGAAAAAAACCATAGACCTTAAAATTATTGATCCACGCATTGGTGATGATTTTAACTTACCTGAATATCAAACTGATGGTTCAGCTGGGGTTGATCTTCAAGCATGTATTGATCAAACAATTTCCTTACAACCAGGGGATACTGAGCTAATTCCTAGTGGGATTGCAATACATATTAAAGACCCCAGTCTAGCAGCTGTGCTTTTACCCAGATCTGGGTTAGGCCATAAAAAAGGTTTAGTGCTTGGTAATTTGGTTGGTTTAATTGACTCTGATTATCAAGGCCAAGTTTTTATTTCTTGTTGGAACAGAGGATCCAAGCAGATTGATATTGAGCCTGGGATGAGGATAGCACAAATGGTCTTTTTACCGGTTGAGCAAGTTAATTTTAATGTGGTAGAAGATTTTGATGAGTCAGAGAGAGGTTCAGGTGGGTTTGGACATACAGGCTAAGCTTAAACTCCATATTCTTCTCTATACTTTTTAATTTTATCGATATGTTGACCATAATCAGATGGGTTGTTTTCTATGTAGTCAATAACTTCATCGAGATTTACTATTGATATAACAGGGATATCAAGAGCGTTACTTATTTCCTTTGCTGCTGATAAAGTTCCAGTTCCTTTTTCTTGCCTATCAAGTGATATCACTATACCAGTTGTGGTCGCACCAGAATTATTGATAATTCCAAAAGCCTCTCTTATTGCTGTTCCAGCTGTTATGACATCATCCACAATAACCACATTTCCCCTTAATTCTTCTCCAACAGTAACCCCACCTTCTCCATGGTTTTTTTTCTCCTTTCTGTTGTAAACAAAAGGCTTATCTAATTGATAAGATGTTGAGAGTGAAGAAGCAAGTGCGGTAACTATTGGAATACCTTTATAGGCTGGTCCAAAAACTATGTCGTAATTTATATTGCTACTAACAAGGGTAGCCGCATAAAAATCACCTATATTTTTGATTAGAGGACCTGAGCTGAAAAGACCCAGGTTAAAGAAATAAGGACTAATTCTTCCTGACTTAAGTTGAAATTCTCCAAATTTTAGTGCCCCTATTTCTAGTGATAATCTGATAAATTTCTGTTTGTAATTTTCCATACAATATACACTTAGATCGACATGATATGTCTAGCATCTCATAGAATGAAATGATTATGAAGGCATAGCTTAAAGGAGGGGTCTGATTAAGGTAATCACATTAAATGTTAACGGCATTCGTGCAGCTCAAAAAAAAGGGTTGTTTGAATGGTTAAAAAAAGAGAGTGCTGATTTTGTCTGTTTGCAAGAAGTCCGAGCTCAGTTGGGTGACATTAAAAGTGAAGCATTTTGGCCAAGTAACTATCACTGTTATCATCATGTGGCTATGAGAAAAGGCTATAGTGGGGTGGCTATCTTCACTAAATTAAAACCTAATAATGTTATTGAAGGCCTTGGTTGTAAAGAGTTTGATGCTGAGGGTCGTTATATTGAGTGTGAGTTTGACGATTTTTCTCTTGCATCAGCTTACTTCCCCTCTGGCTCTTCTGGAGATCAAAGACAGGAGGCAAAATACCGATTCTTAGATCTCTTTAAAGATAAGCTTGAAGCTGTGAACCTACAAAATAAAGGGTACTTATTTTGCGGTGACGTCAACATTGTTCATCAGGAGATAGATATAACTAATTGGAGAGCAAACCAAAAGAATTCAGGATGTTTACCACAAGAGCGAGCCTGGTTAGATATGATTTTTAATGAATTAAGCTGTCTTGATGTTTTTAGAGCAATAAATCAAGAGAAACAACAATATACATGGTGGTCTTATAGAGGCAATGCATGGGCTAATAATGTTGGTTGGAGAATTGATTATCAGATTTGTAATAGTACTTTTAAACGGCAGGTATTAAAGGCCTCAATATATAAAGACGAGCGATTTTCTGATCATGCACCTTTGATTATGACTTATGACTAATTTGAGCACACGAATGAATGAAAAAGGTCTTGGTATTTATGCCAGTTCTGAGTCTATTCGTATGATATTTTTAGGGTTTTCTGCGGGGTTGCCCCACCCTCTTCTTTTTGCAACATTAACGGTTTGGTTGGCCTCACTTGAAGTTAGTATTTCAGAGATCAGTATGTTCGGTTGGGTAGGTATTCTTTATGCAGTCAAGTTCTTATGGGCGCCAATGCTGGATAAGTTAAGCCTTCCTTTTTTATCAAAGGCATTGGGACAAAGAAGATCTTGGATGCTATTAATGCAAATCATTATTCTTATAGGTCTTTTTTGGATATCATCATTTGACCCGAATAAAGATCTAATGATATTGGCTTATCTTTCAATAGGCGTTGCATTTGCATCAGCCTCACAGGATATTGCCATTGATGCTTATCGCATTGAAATTATAGAAAATAAGTTTCAAGCTGCTATGGCAGCTAGCTATCAGCTTGGGTACCGTATTGCTGCATTAACATCAGGAGCAGGTGCCCTTTATTTAGCTCAGTTTTATTCTTGGCAATTAACCTATCAAGTTATGGCATGCTTTATGTTTGTTGGGATAGTTACAACCCTAGTTATAGCTGAATCACCCAAACAGATTGCCCCCATCGGGAAAAAAGAGCATTGGTTTACTTCTTCTGTTGTTGAGCCTTTTTTTGAGTTTTTTAAAAGAAGCGGCTATTGGTCAGTTTTCTTGATTTTATTTATAGCGATTTATCGAATGAGCGACCTTATTTTAGGGATTGTGGCCAATCCTTTTTATATCGATATTGGCTTTAATTTAAGCGAGATAGCCACAGTAACCAAAGTTTTTGGTTTCGCTATAACCATCATAGGCGCTTTTATTGGTGGAATCTCTGTTGCTCGTTTTGGTATTGCTAAACCACTTATTATTAGTAGTATTTTATTAGCTGCCACAAACTTATTCTTTTTATTGTTAAATAATGCAGGACCCAATATTAAGATATTAGTTTTAACTATTAGTGCAGACAATTTTGCCTTAGGATTCTCAGGCTCTGTTTTTATTGCTTTTTTATCAAGTTTAACCAATAGGCACTATACAGCCTCTCAATATGCTTTATTCACCTCTATAATGTTTTTACCTGGAATTGTTATTAGTGGGTTTTCAGGGCAAATAGTCAGCAGCATGGGTTGGGCAACTTTTTTCTTTTTTGCAGCTGCTATGGGTATCCCCTCGATACTTTGTTCCATTCTAATTGTAAGGCGCGGTTGGAACGAACAACAATAACTTTTAGTTTTTGAAAATAAAAGAGTGCTCAATTATGAACTCTTCCAAAGACTTCGGTGACTCACCCATTAGGGCTTCATAAGTATCGGTTTTCTCCTCAATTCCGCCTTCACGAATTCCTTCAAAAAGATCTATCACAGCATCTAGGTGCCACTGGTTTGTTAAGAAATTTGATAAAATTTCTTTGTATGCAGGCATAGGCAAATCAATGTAATTAACAGTCTTATTTAGTACATTAGAAAATGTTTCAGCAACATCATAAAAGGAGAGAATTTCAGGGCCTGTTATTTCATAATTCATAGATGAATGACCTTCTTCCGAGAGAACTTTAGCAATAACTTTACCCACGTCTCTGGTATCAATCATTCCAGTTTTTCCTTCACCCATTGGAAGAAAAATTTTAGCTTGCTCTTTTATAGTCGTCGCTGATCCAAGAAGGTTTTGCATATAAAAATTTGGTTTAACCATTGTCCACTCTAGTCCCGATGCTTTTATATAATTTTCAACTTCTAAATGAAGTTTTGGAATTGGGCTGGTTGCGTCAGGGGTAGCTTCAATTGAAGACACTTTCACGATATGTTTGGTACCACTTTGTAAAGCCACATCTACAATTTGTGTTTCTAAAGCCAACTGATTTTCTGAATTTGGCAAGAGAATTAAAACTTTTTCCACATCTGACATTGCTTTAACTAATGATTGGTTGTCCTCGATAGAACCAATTACAACTTCTGCACCCAAGGCTTTAAGCTCTTCTTCCTTCTCTGGGTTTCTTATTAGGGCCCTATAACCTTGCCCAAGATCACTAAGTGCTCTTGCTGTTGCAGAACCAGATTTTCCAGTTGCTCCTGTAATTAAAATCATTTCAGTTACTCCATATTTAACTTGTGAATTATCAAATCATGAAAATAAGCAACCCCAGTTTCATACTTTGTGCTTAGAGGCCCAGAAGTATAAATGCCTGCTTGGAGGTTCTGTTGTATATCAGGAATCAACTTCTGATCTTCTACACTGACTTCCAGTTGATACTTTCCTTCTTTATTTTCGAAATCATCATACGCAATATCAGGCGATCTGAAAAGATTATAAATAACTCTGCACCACTTAGGCTTAACTGGTTCAATTCTCTGGAAGACTATGCCTCTACCATAGGTATTAAAGATAAAGTTAGGGAAGTGCCAACCAAAACTCCCTGGTTGACTGCTGCCAGCCTTTTCAGGGACCTTATGAATACTGCACTCATTTGCATTATTCAGTTCATATTCTTCCCAGATAACATCTTTATTTAACTGGGGGTGGACTATGGGGATATGGTAGCCTTCCTGATAGTTATCAACATAGGTTTTCCAGTTGGCGTGAACATCAAATTTGAGTTCATTATGGAAAATAAACTCACTGTCATAATGATTATTAATAACTTGCTCAAATGGCCCTAGCCATTCATCTAAGAACTTTGGTTGTTTGTTTAGACTAATAAAAATAAGTCCAAACTTTTCCTGAACATGAATTGGAAAGAGCGAATGAATTTTATGATCAAAGTCATCTGAGCCAAAAAATTTAGAGGGGTTTGATAGTTCACCCTTAAGGTTATATCTCCATCCATGATAAGGGCACACAATATGCTTACAATTACCTGATGGTCTAAGCAAGACCTTAGAAGCTCTGTGTCGGCAAACATTATGAAAGCCTCTTAATTGATCGTTATTATCTCTGAGAACAATTATTGGAAAATGAATCACATCTGCAGTAATAAAGTCACCTCTATTTTTAAGCTGGTCTGATCTACCTATCCACAACCATTCTTTTTTAAAGATATGTTCTATCTCTTGAGCAAAAATTTTCTCATCATAATAGTGATGTGATTCAAGGCTTTTCTTTCTAAACATGTTTCTAATTTAAAGCATATTAAAATTGATGATGAATTATAATATTTCATATTAACTACAAAATAAGAAGTCAACCATGAAATTAAAAAACAAAATAGCTCTTATAACGGGGTCTTCATCAGGGATAGGCCAAGGTGTAGCAAAACTTTTTGCACAAGAAGGAGCAACAGTGGTGGTCAATTATCCCAATCAAGAAGAGGCAGAAAATGCTAACACTACGTTGGGATTAATTGCAGATGTGTCTCCCCGTTCTATAACCCACATGGCTAATGTTTCTGCTGAAAACGAAGTTATTGAAATGGTTAACAACGTAAAAGATGAATTTGGAACAATTGATATCCTTGTTAATAACGCAGGAATAGCAACGAGTGCCCCTATTCATGAAATGACATCACAAATGTGGAACGAATTGCTCTCCATACATTTAAACGGAACATTTATGTGTACAAGAGAGTGCTTAAAGATTATGTACAAGAACAATTATGGACGGATAATTAATACTGCATCACAGTTAGCTTATAAAGGAAGTGCCGGCTTTGCACATTACACAGCAGCAAAAGCAGCAATAATATCTTTTACTAGATCATTATCATTAGAGATAGGAGATAAAAATATTAGAGCCAATTGTGTCGCACCTGGTGCAACAGAAACAAGAATGCTAGCCGATGTACCAGAAGAAATACTAGATAGTATTAGGCAAAGCATCCCAAAAGGTAATATTGCTAGTGTTGATGAGATCGTACCAGCATACTTGTTTTTAGCTTCAGCTTCAGGCAACCATTTTGTAGGTCAGTGTATTAGTCCAAATGGTGGCGATCTTTTTTTATAGAACATAATATTATACATAATAGTATAATTATTATATCTATATGATATATATATAGATAATATAGATTATATAAATATAGTGTAACTTATAGTATGCTATATATATGATAGAGGTTTCTAATGTTATTAATCCTGGGTTTATAGATGCAATAGAATTTAGGGAACAACCGTATTTTATTAAATTTACACAATACCCAGGATTTAGGGTTAAAGTTAATCCAAAGGGAAGAATTTCGTTTATTACATACGGAAGAATACATTTTGGTGGTAATCCAAGGACAATTACACACGGAACACCTACAGATCTAACAATAGACAAAGCACTTGATAAGCATTTTCATTGTTTAAAATTACTACAAAAGGGATTAGATCCAAACTTAATTAAAAAGAGTAAATCAAAACAATTTACTACATCAATGAACTTTTTTAATGTTGCAGAAGATTTTATAAAAGACAAAATCGCAAAAAAAGAATATTCCTATGATTTTGCAAAACATTCCTCTAAGTATTTATTAAATAATAAACTAAAGTACTTTCATAAAATTAATATTTCTCAAATTTCAGAAGAAAAAATAAAAGATTGGTATAACCAAGAAAAGACTACACCAGCCGCTAGACATAATGCTTTAAGATTAATGTCATCTGTTTTTTCATATGCAGGAACTCAGAATATAATTGAAAAGTCATTCAATCCAACAAGTAGTATATTTAATAGTGGTTTAAGCTATCGGCCTAAATCAAAAGATACTCAATTAGGCCTTGATAATGAGCTTCCAAAATTCATATATCAGATGTGGGATCCGTTGAATATTAATAAAGTAGATAGGTTAAGCAGAAACGCAATTTACTTAATGTTAATTACAGGCATTAAAAAATCAGATGTATTAAATATGAAATGGGATCAAATAACAGGAAAAAGCTATATATTAATCGAGAAAAAGAATTATAAACAAATGTTACCGATAACCCCTTCGATTGAACTCCTGCTCAAAGATATAAAAGATCATCAAAATAAAAATAAACATCTTATTGGTAATGAATATTTATTTTTTAATATAAAAACTGGCAAACCAATAAATAATTTAAGAAAGACATTGGTAAAATATTCTAAAGATCTTGAATGGATTGTATATCCTGAAGCAATTAGAAAAACTTTTGCTAAAGTTTGTGATTATTCATCCATACCAAGAGAGCATTTCTACCAATTATTAGGTATAAAGAAAGCTTACAACCCCTATCAATCGTATCCAGATAATAGGGATGATATTAATCAACTTAAAAGATCATTAATTAATGTACAAGAGAATATAGATAAAGCAGCGCCTATGCTAATACCTGGGCAGCTAACTAAAATAACAGATTTTATTTTCTAGCGTAATCTATGTATGCTATATATATTAATAAAATAATATAACTTATAAATTATTGAAATATATAATAAAAATTATAGAACATAATATAATATTAAAATTCAACAACTGACCTTATTGATTTACCATCATGCATTAACTGAAATGCATCATTTATATTTTCTAATGGCATTTTATGAGTTATCAGATCATCTATATTAATTTTGTCTTCCATATACCAGTCAACAATTTTAGGAACATCGGTTCTTCCTCTGGCCCCACCGAAAGCTGAACCTCTCCATACTCGGCCTGTAACCAACTGGAACGGTCTTGTTGAGATTTCTTGACCAGCTCCTGCAACACCTATAATAACTGATTCCCCCCATCCTTTATGACAGCATTCTAGGGCCTGTCTCATGGTTTCTACATTCCCTATGCACTCGAAAGAATAGTCTGCTCCACCATTGGTGAGGTCTAATATATTTTCTACTATATTGTTTGTAGTTTTAGGATTTATAAAATCAGTCATCCCAAATTTTTTAGCTAATTCAATTTTATTTTCATTGATATCAACGCCAATTATTTTATTAGCACCAACCATACTTGCTCCTTGTATTACATTTAGGCCTATGCCACCTAATCCAAATATGACAACGTTTGAACCAGCTTCAACTTTTGCATCAAAAACAACAGCACCTATACCTGTAGTTACACCACAGCCTATATAACAAACTTTATCAAATGGAGCATCTTTTCTAATTTTGGCAACAGCAATCTCTGGCAATACGGTGTAGTTTGAGAATGTTGAGCAGCCCATGTAATGAAATATTTTTTCACCGTTAAGAGAAAATCTAGAACTTCCATCAGGCATGAGGCCTTGTCCTTGAGTCTCCCTTATTGACTGACATAAATTAGTTTTAGGATTTAGACAAAAATTACATTCACGACATTCTGGTGTATACAAAGGAATTACATGGTCACCTGGTTTTACACTTGTTACGTTTAAACCAACCTCTACAACTACACCAGCTCCTTCATGTCCAAGAACCGCAGGGAATATGCCTTCCGGATCATCTCCTGAGAGCGTGAATGCATCAGTATGACAAACGCCAGTTGCTTTAATTTCAATTAAAACTTCGTTTTCTTTCGGGCCGTCTAAATCTATCTCTTCAATAACTAAATCTTCTGCAGCTTTAAGTGCTAAGGCAGCTTTTGTTTTCATGTCTTCTCCTAATGAACTTTATGCATTAAGCATATCAGTATGATAATGATAATCAATATTCTACGTATTAGATTATTATTGATGCCTATTGTAAGCTATCACCTCAAATCAAATTAAATTAAGCATGCATAGATCGTTCAGAGAAATTGTTAAAATCCTCGATAAAAAAGGGAGCCTCATACATATTAAAAAAGAGGTTAATTCTAAATTTGAAATGTCAGCAATAATGAAGAAATTAGAGCAGGAAGGTAAGGCCTTCATGTTTGAAAACATTAATGGTGCACACTATAAAGCAGTTGGCGGAATATTTACTTCCATGGATCGTTATGGCTTAATTTTTAATGAAGACGCCAGTGAAAACTTTACATATGATCAAGCTGGTCAAAAAGTTCAACAAGGAATATCTAATCCTATTCCTTATATTCAAATTGACACAGGCCCTATAACAGAAAATATTTTAATAAATGACGATATTAATTTATTAGATTTACCTGTACCTACTTTTTTCGAGCTAGATACAGGGCCGTTTATTACAGCAGCAGTAGGTATTTTCAAAAAACCAGGAGGAGAAATTAATGTTGGTTTTTATCGATGCCTAATTGTTGATAAAAAACACATCTTAATTAACGCTAGTGGTTTGAGCGACTTGCGTAAAAGCTATAATTGGCATCGTGAAAATAACAAAGAAATGAAAGTTGCTATGGTTTTGGGTGCGCCCCCAGCTTTATTAATGGCAGCTGCTTCAAAATCACCAGAGCATATCTCTGAATTAGATGTAGCCGGTGGAATGATAGGGGATGGGGTGAGAGTTGTCCTAGGCCCTAAAACTGGATTGCCAATACCTGCAGATGCAGAGATGGTCATAGAAACCGTCGTTGATCTCAATAATATGGTGGAAAATACATTGGGTGAGTTTGGTGCACAGTATGGAACTGAAACTGCACCTATGTGCGAGGTCACATCAATCCTTAAAAGGAATGATGCAATGTTTTATACATTAATGGCAGGAAGAGCCAAGGAACATAATAATTTGGGTTATCTAACTGTTTATGGAATGTCGGAAATGCTTAAAGAGAAAATTAAAGAGATTTTTTCATTTGTTACCGATGTAGTGGTTCATTTTGATACCAAAATAGGCCCACTAATGCATCTAGTTATTGCTATTAAGAAATCATCAGATCTACAGCCTGAAGAAGTTATTAAAGAAACGTTTAATATTAATATGGGATTTTTCAATTTATCCTGGATGGCTAAAAGGGTAATTATTGTTGATGACGATGTGGATCCATCTAATATGGATGATGTTGAATGGGCAACATGGACAAGAATGGGTCGAGCAGAAAAAGTTTATTTATTCTCAGATTTTATTACTTGGGAAGTTGATAGAGCAGCATTATCAGATAAAACTTCATTAAGAGTTGGAATAGATGCAACAAAAGACATGGAACAGGTTGATGATTTAGTTAGGCCTGTTGTTCCAGGGATTGATAATATAGATTTAGATGATTACATTGATTAATTATAGAAGAGGGTATTGATAATGGATCCATATTTAGCTGTAGGACTCCAAACTAAGATCAAACATGTTACATCTCGCCAAGAAGTGAGCAGGAATTTAAATCATATTGGCAGCATGATAGATATGGTAACTCACATGTGTTCATTAGAGTTGCCTGTTAAGCTCATTGCTCTAGGGGAGGGTGCAATCCAAGGTTTCGTCGATGAAATAATGGATTTGGATCAAGCTGATTATGCTAAGAATATGGCAGCTGAAATTCCAGGGTTCGAAACGGACTTTTTAGGTAAATACGCAAAGAGTAAAAACACTTTTATTATTGGCCAACTAAAGGAAAAGTTACCTGATTATCCAGACCGCTTCTTTAATACAGTTTTTATTATTGATGACAATGGGGATGTTATCTATAAACATCATAAAAACATCGTTGTCTTTGTTGAGCACTCCACAACACCACATGATGTTTATGATCAATGGATAGAGCAACACGGAGATAGTTTAGAGGCATTTTTTCCTGTTGCTAAGACCAAGATTGGTAACATTGCAGGAACAGTAGGTGTTGAAGGATCATTCCCAGAATCTTTTAGAGCCTTTGCCCTAAATGGTGCTGAAATTCTCTATAGAGCTTCTCTTCCTGAGCCTTGGGTTTCAAGAGAAATCTTCGAGGTTCAAAATCGTTCCAGAGCAATTGACAATACCTGTTATATGGTTGCACCTAATTCTGGGTCGCTAATTATGCCTGGAAGTGAAGGAGAGGATCCAACAGTAATTGATGGTGCACTAGGGGGGCGCTCTTCTATCATTGATTATAAAGGGACAGTACTAGCCCATAATCAAATAGTGGGCGACAGCTATGTTGCCTCAGAAATAAATATAGATGCACTTCGCCATTATAGAGAAAATGCACGTTTCCAAAATTGGATACCATACTTAAAAACAGAGATATTTAAAAAAATGTACGAAGAAGAGATTTGGCCAAAAAACCTTCCTCCTATGAATCATGCAGATGCAGGAGAAGTATTTAAAAAAACAATTAAAAAATTGATGGCTAAAGGAACATTCACAGCAAAATCCAAAAAATAGATGTTGCCATCAAATTTTAAACCTCAAGGTGAATACAATCTCCTGAGAATCGGAGGCCATAATGACGGCGGTTATCTTGTAGAATCAAAATCCATAGAACAAACCGCAGCTCTTATTTCCATGGGTATTGGAAAAAATTGGAGATTTGAAGAAGATTTTATTACCCATAAAGACATAGTGGTAAATGCTTATGATCACTCAGTGAGAGGATTTTTCTGGCCTAAGTTTTTTATTAAAAGGTTTTTAAGTGTTGTAATTGGTCGATTGAAGGCCCCATATAACGCAGTTAAAACATACAAAAAATTTATGCGTTTTTTTAGAGATAAAGCAGTGCTATTTTATGAAAAAATTGGGACTGAAGAAGAGGGCCATACCAATTTAAAAAAAACATTAGAACGGATTAATAAAAAACCTATTTTTTTAAAAATTGATATAGAAGGCTATGAGTATCGAATCCTCGATGAAATAAAATTAAATTCAGATCTTTTATCTGGAATGGTTATAGAGTTTCACAAAATTTCTGATCACATAGGTGAAATAATGAATTTCATAAATAATTTTGAGCTTAAATTAGTTCATGTACACCCAAACAATAACAGGGTTGATAATCAGGGTAACCCGAGGGCAATAGAGATGTCATTTGCTAGAGACCCAGAGAAGTTAAGCGAAAGATCTGTTTTGCCTCATCCTTTGGATCAATTGAATGTCCCAAGAAAGGAGGCAGTAAGTTTAAGGTTTATCAATTCTTAGCTGAATAAGCGTCATCTTTCCTGCTGTTTTTTCTACATCTTTTCTTATGGGTTTGCCATTCTTATAACCAACTTCTGCAAACCAGCCATCAATCCTGCTGTGTAGACACAAAGCCTCTAATTGATCTGCAATTAATTTATTATCATCAATCTCAATATCAACCTCAGCTTCAATCAAGTTTCCCTTATACAACAGTTTTATTTTTTCTAAATTGACTAGGTTTCTCCACCAAATAAATGGTCGATCTGTTACACAACTAAGTCTGCCTTCTGGGTTTTCAAGATAACTAACAGGAATGGCATAATCTTTCCCAGTTTTTATCCCTTTGAAATATAAGACAATTATATTTGCGCTTATTAATCCATGTAAGAATGAATTTGCTATCGCAATCGTAATTGGGTTTATTAGTTTCCAGAACATAAAAATTATAATAACTTTATTTTATAACATTAACTGCTCATTAACTGCTCGATCAGCAGCATCTATAGCGCCAGTAAGATAAGCATAAGCCGAAGCATCTGAGTTGGCTATCGAAATACGCCCAATTTGTGCCCGACCTGCAATATGCGGTCCATTGTTTGGATTGAATTCCACAGGATCAGAATAATCGAGATATTCATAAGCATAGCCATGTGGCCATCGGTTAACAGTAATAGCTGCTATATCTCGTTCAGCATCAAATCCACCGTCACGCAGTGCACCACTCATTTGGCTGACAATTTTTTTCTCAAAATCATCAAAACTCATTTCATACAACCTAGTTCTCCCAGCTATGCATTGCTCTCGTGCGTTCAACCCTTTATCTGGGTCTAGAGGCACATGGGTGCCATGAATAACGGTTGGCTCATCTGGATTTTGGGTGAAATTATAGCCTCCCATACTAATTGGAAAATCAAGACCAAACGAATGCATCAAAGTAGGTTGTGGAATATAGAAACTTCGGTATCCAAGATTTGAAAATGCATTCCAATTTCTAACAGCAACACTGATATATACCAGCGGCATTTTTGTGGCATAGGCGATGGCTTCCTTCTGAACATCAGGCACTTCGGGACAAATATCCGGAATGATGTTGTTATAGCATGCCATGATCACATGGTTTCCTCTTACCCGATATGGGCTCCCATCCTTGATATAAGTAACATTCACTGCCTTTTCATTTAGCGTGTGTTTTACTTTAACAGCCGTTGAGTTCAATCTGATCCGTACCAACGATGACTCCAAATCAAGCCCATTGTAATCAACTCTTGCTTTCACAAGATCTTCCATGGTTGTACCTGGAATCGCGCTGGGTATTAACCCACGGACAATTGAGCGAGCAACACCTGCATTGCCATCAGGAAAATGAAAAATATAAGGCTCATCCCTCTCATAACTTTCATCGGCTATTTTGAGGTTAAGGTGCCGTGTTCCAGGCATTTCTGATTTATAGGCATCCAGAGCAGATAATGCATCCCATCCTATGCCCCACAAACCTCGAGCCATATCTCTATAAAGTTGTACAACCTCCTCGGGAACATTGACATATTTTCTTAAAAAATCACTGTAACTAGTTTCTCTCAATAGATTAATTTTACTTTCTTTAGACTCTATCCCTTGCAGATAATTTTCTGTTTCACTCAATAATCTAAATAGAGCAACCTTTGAAGCTTCTGCAATAGGGTAGGTATTAATAACATCAAGGATTTCTTTTTCGTTATCTTTGATTTCAGACCTCAAATGATTATCTGATACATGGTCTTTGGTGTATTGCTTACCGCTGAAATACAAACCACCACGTAATTTTCGGTTTTTGTAGTAATTACGGTCAAAATAATCATAAAAACGCTCGGTGTGAATCCCTACATCTTTGAGCAGCTTCTTCCCTACAGGAGACCAGCTTCCAGGCTCAGCTATTGACTGACTGCCTCCATAACAAATCAGTTGCTTACCATCAACATTAAACTCATTACGTTTTGCATGACCTCCAAAATCATCATGGTTATCTAAAATCAATATTCTTGAATTTTTACCATGACGTTGCCTATAGAGATATGCTGCTGATAGACCTGAAATGCCTCCACCAACGATAACTACATCATAATCTAGATCGGTCTGACCAGAAGGCTCAGCCCAATATGCGCCATTTCTAGCCAGGGCGTGAGCTACTTCAAATGAACCAGGATGGCTGCCTCGCAACCCCACGAGTTCAGGAGGATATAAATTACTACTCTGCATCTGCTGATTCATAGCTAGAAGTTCTAAAGGTGATAATGCAGTGCCCGCAGTTAGACTCATCGCGAATCCATTCATAAAATCACGTCTGGTAATATTTAATTTTTTAATCATAGATTTTGCACTCTAATTAGACTCAAATACGATTATCTAAGCTAATTCTCACTAACTTATATCTTTTGCTTTATTGATACGGCTTTGAACTGATTCACTAACCTCATAAGGATCCCAGTTATCTGGAGGCGAATAAATACCCATCTCGACCATTTTGTTAACCTGATGTTTAACTAATTCCAATTGGTCTTCTTCTGTAAATGGCGGCTCGTCCATACATAAATTCCTAGGGTAAATGCCACCCTTTGCCATCATCGCATCATATATCACTTTATATTCTTCAACTCTCATATCTTTAGCTAAATTTTGCCACTGACCCCTAACTCGAAAATCTCTCAGCCCATCTATGTTAATGATGCCACTAACAAGAGCTTCGCCTCCACTTAGATATTCAGAAATAATTTGTCCACGGTAGTCAATAATTTGGCTACGACCATTGCTCATTTTGAAATCATCCATTCCTGGCATGTATATTCCTCCAATATTAGGAGCAAGCACATAGCAGGTATTAAAAATAGCATGTGACTGGTTTTGAATTTGATTCATTTTATTACCCATCCATGGTTCAGGGTATTGTGATCGATATATGATTTCAGCTCCATTTAAAGCTAAACCCCTTGCAGCTTCTGGGTAGCTACCCTCAGCACAAATCAATGTTCCTATATTACCAATTTCAGTTTTAGCCACCGGATAAAGAACATCAAGAAGTTTTTCTGGATCATCACCATATTTTTCTAAATAAAGATTCCATATATCACTTGGAGCTGTATTTGTTTCTCTTTGGTAAAAAGAGGTTTTTATATGTTGATGAATCACTTCACCATTGGGGTCTATTATAAAAGCTATATTGAATATTCTATCTTTCATTAAATCAGGAGCTTTGGCGACCATTTGGGCAATAAGATAAATATTATGCTCTTTACATAGAGCACCTAGAAACTCTGTTTCTTTTCCTGGGATCTCTGGCACTACTTCTCTAGAAATTCGAATATGCTCATCACCCCCGCCCAGGCACCAACCACCTATTCCACCCTCAGAAATTGTAACTAATCTTACAGGAAGGTCTAGGCTACAGTTCCATACTGCATAACCAATACTGATTTTCAGACGTTCAAGATCTGTCCAATAGTCGTCAATACTTGTCGCCATATGCGACTCATTTTGTATGCCAACAGCAGTGTATTGAAGTGTCATGATTTACCTCTTAAGTGAATTACTAAAAATAATCTCTTTAACTTGTTACTATTTATTCTTTATTTATAAACAATATTATAGTCCTTAATCAATCTACAAATCCAAATGAGGTTTCAATGAATCAACCACCAATAAATCAAAATGTTAAGAAACAAGAGATATTGTCCCTCTCTCAGATACCAGCAAGCTCATATAAAGTTTTCTTTATTTGTTTAATTGGCGTAACTTTTGCCAATTTAGATCACTCAATATTCATCCTTGTAAGTGAAAAATTTCAAGAAGACTTTGGATGGGATTTAACAGATGTGGGTTGGTATGTAGCGATTACATTTTTTATATCCGGAATACTTTGTACTCAAGTTGGGGTACTTACTGATCGTATTGGTAGAAAGAAATCATTATTGATTTCAACATTTTTGACCCCTATTTTTGTTGCTTATCTAGCTATTGCTCCTAATACCTTAGCAGTATTAGTTGCTAGAACTCTTGGATTTACTGCAGCAGGAGCACAATCTCCTATTACACTTACCACAGTTACAGAGTCTTCCCCACCAAGATATAGAGGTTTGTTTACAGGTATTTTACAAATTGGCTTTCCATTAGGTTGGTTCTTTGCATCAATATTAGTGGTCTTTATGATTGATAATTTAGGCATTAATTGGAGATATACATTTCTCTTAGCCTTTTTATTTGTGCCTTATGGTTGGATTATTCATAAGTATTTACCAGAATCAAAAGTATGGCTTGAAGCTCAAAATAAGAAAACTGAGGATCAACCAAAGCCCAGTACTTTAGTTTTATTTTCTAAACAGTATAGAAAAAAATCACTACTCTTATTTTCCGGCCAATTTCTTTATGCTTTTGCTTATGGAAGCACATTAATGCTGGTTCTTTATTTTACACAATCAAGGGGTTGGGAGATTGTAGATGCTATCAAGATAGTTGGGCTTTCATATGGCATAGGATCTTTTGGTTATATTGCTGCCGCAATTGTGGGAGAGTTTTTCTTAATAAGAAGAAATACTATTATTTTATGGGCATTACTTGGAGGCCTAGCTTTTATTTATTTAATATGGATGGCTGATTCTTGGAATAAAGTACTGATTAGTTATGGATTAATGACTTTGTTTTTTTATGGTGCTTACGCTGTCATGGCAACCTTTATTGCTGAAAACTTCCCAGCAGAAGTTAGAGCAACAGGAGCTAGTTTTTGTGGAACATTAGCTATTAATTTAGGTTTCGGTTTGGGACCTTTAGCTATTACATATGCAGCTACTGATTATGGCTGGAATATTGGGTATACGATAATAGGGGTTATACCAATAATCGCTGCGGCTCTTATTTTTCTCTTTTTAAAACCAGTGCCAAGAGAGGAAGTGTTTTAAACAACGCTTATTTACTTATGGATTTAAACTAATTTAACGATGTCAGTTTGCTGGTCTAAGTGGTTCAATATGCAGTTCCCAATCGCTATGATCATCTGGTCCTTGGGGTCCGATCATACCTTCAGCTGACTTGAGTAGTATCTCTGGGTAATATATTACACCGCCTTTAATTACTAATTTGATATTCCGTGTAACTTTAATATCTTCAAATGGATTACCCTTGATGACGAGGACGTCAGCCAGTTTTCCAGTTTCTATGGATCCAAGCTTGTCTGCAACACCAAGCGCATTTGCGCCGTTAATGGTTGCTGCTTTTAGTACTGCAATGTTTGGTAACCCTGCGTGTACCATCGCCAAGAGTTCACGATGAAATGCAAACCCTGGCAACAAAGTTGTATAGACAGGCTCATCGGTGCCTACAATGAGAAGATTCTCACCGCCGGATTCATAAAGTTTATTCAGTTCAAGCACGCGTTGTGCATATTCGACCACATCTGACTCCGGTAGTGGATCGCCTCGTTTCTCAAGTAATGTTTGTGCGTAAGGAGTGAAGTATTTTGCCTCATTGGTCCAAACCATGTCTGCACCAAGTTCTTTTCGTAGATTAACCCCACCGTACATCTGCAAGTTGGCATCATAATACACCTGGTATTGCAGAATCAGATCAATCATTTGCTCCATATCGGCGCTTTCTTGACCACCGCTACCCAATGTAATCTGATGCTCAAGACGATCTAACCCCATCAAGATTGCATCTCTGGGGTGCACATCGTATTCCCATTCGTAATTGGCCAGATGTCCTGTTGTTGTCATACCATGTTTGTGTGCTTGCTCGATTAAAATTTTGGTTTCACCGGGTGTTGCTTGTTTAATCTTGATGCTGATGACACCCCGTGCTGCCCATTTATCGACTTCCGCACGCATTTCCTCTTCTGTAATGTCATTCGGCCAGGCAGAGCAATTGTCAGCGGCAGTTTTAACGCTGTATTCGCATCTGAATCCACCAAAATAAGGGCCTGAAGCGAAAAGTCTCGGGCCGATTGCTTTAGCACTATCTATCAGGTCCCGCTGCCTCAGAACTCGTTCAGGGTAGTACTCACCAGCCGACCAGGTTGATGTCACTCCGTTTGCTAAGAATATAATGCCGTTGTTGACAACTTCTTCCACGCGACCTATATCAACGAGATCAAAATTGTAGTGTGCGTGCAGATCAATCATACCGGGTAAAATTGTTTCCGAGTCGGTCAGGTCTATTACGCTAGTTGCCGTAAGAGCTTTCCCCTGTATATTTGCGTCAATTTCAACAATTCTCCCCTCGCGAATCACAATACCCTTATTTTGTCTGCGTGTGTTGCTGATGCCATCGAACAACCAACCACCTCGAATCACGATTTCGTCTGAGGGTGGATCTGACCACTGCGCATATGAGGCAGAAGATAGCAACAGTAGAATGAGAGCTGTCGTATTGAACAACCGGTTAATTGATAAATTCATTGTGTCATTAGTTGTCCACATACTTCTTAAAATCACAAGTGTAATCATGAAAAGTATGATTGGGTTCATAAGCAAAAGGCTTCCATCCTAGCTGCTCATAACCTCCAGCTAGTGAAGTGGGTTTAATTAAACCACCAGTCTGAACAACAGCACCGAAGTTTTGTCTATCTCTAAACATCATGGGGTCCCACCCATGATACATATACAGCATATTAGGTCCCATGGCAGAGGTCACATGGGCTTGTGCTATAAAAGAGCCAGCTATACTAAATACTTTAATTAAATCACCATCTATAACTCCTTTGTTTTGTGCGTCATCAGGATTAACATAGACATCAGGTTCGCCTCTCTGAAGGCTTAAGAGAAAACTATCATCTCGCCACATACTATGAATACCATGACGAGCATGACCCATCAGCATTTTCATTGGGTAACCCTCATTGACCAAAGGATCTTTATGACGTGGTAGCACCTCATCAAATTCAAAAAACCAATCATGATCAATATAAAATTGCTGTCGATGAGTGAGTGTTTTGTATCCAACTTTATGGTTAACGCTTTCCCAAATCTCTGAGTAATAGGGGGATTCTTTACTGTGAACCGTTGTTTCAGAGCCTTTATTTCTCACAAAGCCTTTTTCAGCAAGTTCATCATAACTTACGTTTTGTATACCACTTGAGTTACTAAGAAGGAATTCGATAACATCCTTCACTGATCTAATTGCACCATCGCTAGTGTAGTCTTTATGGAAGTTTTTAAAATCTCGTTTAAAAGGAACGCCAACCACATTATCATCAATCGGCTTGACATCTCTTTCCGTGGCTCTTTGAGCAATTGCTTTTGATAATCTTTCATAAGCCGTCCAGTCATCTACTGACTCCCCAAGTGGTTCAACCGCTTTATCAATAACTTGCATATACGGAGTTCTAGGCTCTAAATGAAAATCATGTCGCTCATAATGATGGGCAATAGGTAGAACATAATCAGAGTACATTGCAGTTGTGCCCATGTCAGTTGCAAAGGTAACAATGGTCTCTAATTTACCAAACGCATTCTCTCTCCAATGTTGACCAGAGGACCGCCAACTGGCTGGGTTTGTGCCTGAGAACATGCCCATTTTCCAAGGGACTTTTGAATAGTCAGGAAACCAACCCTTATCTATTGATTTTTGAAAGTATCGGTCATGTTCCTCTGCCAATTCTTCACCATAAACCTCTTTATTCAGTTCTTTCATATCCCCATGGATATAATCCCACCTCGAGAGAGTAGCAACCCTAAACGCAGCTATAGGGTTTCTCATGGCAAAAGGGAAAACAGCATCATCTTTTGCTAGGTTTGTAATAGTTAGGCCGCCCCCTTCTTTACCGGTATTACCAGTAATACATAACAATAAAAAGAAAGCTCTTTGGAGTAAATCCCCATGTAAATACTTCGAGGCCCTATAACCTGCATAAATCATGGCTGGTTTTGCCTCTGCAAATTTCCTAGCTACTTCTCTAATCACTTCAGCATTAATACCAGTAATATCTTGAGCCATTTCTGGAGTATGTTCCGAGGCTCTCTGTTTGGTGAGCTCGAACACAGTGGTAACAGTTATAGGGCCATCTTTGGTTTCGATAGTCCATTCACCCTCTAATGCTGGATCAATTTCACCAAGGTCAATGGAAGGCATTGGCGGTATTAAATGTTCTGGGGTACCTGGAGGCGGAGGCGGGGGTGTTCCTGTTCCAGGCGCAGCTATAAAACTATCAGTGTTGTTATCCCATAAATAAAATAAATTATCTCTTGTTTCTGGGCTATCCAGGATGTCTGTTTCTCTTATGTATTTATAATTATCTTTTCTTACCAGAAACGGAAGGTCTGATTGTTCCTTGATGTATTTTACATCATAGGTTTTATCATCCAGTATGGTTTTCACCATTGCCATTGCTAAAGCAATATCACTGCCTGGATTAGGGTTTAACCATTTGCTTGCATGCATTGCTGTGGCATTAAAATCAGGAGAAATTGAAATGACTTCTGTTCCATTATATTTTGCTTCCCAAAAGAAATGAGCATCAGGAATACGAGTCACTGCAGGGTTACAGAACCATATTAGACAACATTTTGACTTATAAATTTCAGCCATGGTGTTACCCAGCGTTACATGCCCAAAGGTAATTTGTGCCCCAGAAAATAAATCACCAACTCCTGCAAACGCTTCAGGCATTTGAACACCACTAATATTAGCAAATCTAAGTAAGCTCGCATAAGAAGCCCTTTTCATTACCATTTGTGTGCCTAACCCACAGGTGATGGATTCAGGTCCAGTTTCAAGATTATGATCTATAAACTTGTCTGCCACTTCTAACATTGCTTGGTCCCATGAAATCCTTTCCCATTTACCTTCACCTCGTTCACCAACACGCTTTAAGGGGTATAAGATTCTTTGC
>JGI24920J38491_100380_pt1 | contig 39017 bp, 33 predicted proteins | sample LinPFosmplate8_FD_38491 | JGI IMG/M metagenome (IMG submission 38491)
GAGCTCGGTACCCGGGGATCCCACCCCTTATTTTTTATCCATTCTCTATTTATTTGCATTTTGAAAACCTTCGGCAAAGCCATAAAGGATCCTGGCAGTAGCGCCCCAAATGTAGTGTGGGCCATATGGCACTGTATAATAGTACCTAAACTTTTTCTGCCATTTTCTTGCTTGGATACTATAGTTTTTTAGGTTCAAAATATGCTCAAGCGGAACATAAAAAACTTCATCTACCTCATTTCCGTCTACCTTTAAATCCAGCTTATCTGGTAATTGAAAAATAATAGGCGTTACAAGGAACCCGGTGACAGTTTCATGGTTTGGTAGGACACCCAACTTTTTAGGGATTGATCTGTCTAGTCCAATTTCTTCCTCTGCTTCACGTAATGCAGTATTTATTATTGTATCATCTTCAATCTCAAATCTTCCTCCTGGAAATGCAATCTGGCCAGGGTGGTTTTTCAGGTGTGCTGCCCTTTTTGTGAGTAAAAGTGATGGTTGGTTTTGCTCAGAACAACATATGCCAACTAGAACACCAGCTTTACTAAGTTTTCTATCACTGGCTAAGGTATTGATCGGATTTAGATCAAAGTCCGATGAGGTAATACGATCCTCATCTAAAACTTTTTTAATTATATCTATCCAATTAGTCACCAATGCTTGTTGCCTCAAAACCTACCGATTTTGGGTCTAATTCATAATGGGCACCGCAAAATTGACAATCAGCCGTAACAAGCCCGTCGCTCGTAATCATCTTGGATATGTCCTTTGCTGAATATATTGATAGAGACTGTCGTACTCGCTCTTCCGAGCAGCTGCATCCAAAACGAACTGATTGAGCATCAAAAATACGGGGCTGCTCCTCATGAAATAATCGTACAAGAAGCTCTGACGGAGTTACAGAGGGTCCGGTCAGTTCAAGGCCCTCGATTGTTTTAAGGTGATAATTAATTCTATTCCAGTTTTCTGCATTATCACCACTTAAAAGGTCATGCGGACTTAGCAATCCACTTGGATTGGAGCTGCGCTCTTCAGTAGCTTGAAAATTAGTAGTTGGCAGGTGCTGGATCATAATGCCGCCGGCTCTCCAATTTTCTTTTATATTTGATTTGTTAATTTTACCAAATTTCAGATAAAAGGAAGTTGGAAGCTGTTCGGATTGTGCAAAGTAAGTCTCTGCACTATCCGAAAGGGACTTTCCATTTAAGGGTGATAATCCCTGATAAGGTTTTGTTCCCTCACCTTGGTCAATCAATACTGCAAAATAACCCTTTCCAAGTTGATCAAACGGAGTTTTGTCGGTCAGCTTTTCTTTATCAAAACTAGCATAAGCGCGAATTTGAGCAGTCTCACCGGTTGCTCTAGGAGCATAAAAATCAGTGGCTATCATACGAACTGGTCCGTTCGTTTGTACCTGCAAAGATAACTTCCACCGCAGCTTGATACTTTCCCCAATCAATGCAGTAAGTAATGCCATTTCGGCCACTAATGCTTCAACTGGTTCTGGATACTGATGTTGTTTGAGAATACCTTGTAAAACTCCATCCAATCTTGCAATCCTGCCACGCATATCTGCCGCATCGAGTTGAAACGGTAAGACTGTATCATCCCATGCTATTTTATTGCCCAATGACATTTTTTTTCCTTGAATTTTCAATTGATGCTTATACGCTCCCAACAGTCAGGACAAGTTTCAAAATGTGAAGTGTTTTTGTATGATCAAAACTTACGCGACAGAAATTGAGCCGGGTAAAAAATATATTTATCGTCCAGGCGTTTATGTAATTTTACCTATTGGCAGTCAAATTCTACTTACTTTTCAAGCGGATCCCCATAATGAGTTCCAACTTCCAGGAGGAGGGATTGATGCTGGTGAACAACCTATAACAGCTCTCTACCGTGAGGTAATTGAGGAAACGGGATGGGTTATCGGGCGACCTCGCAAAATTGGGGCATTCAGGCGTTTTGTATATATGCCTGAATACAAAATGAGAGCAGAAAAACTTTGTCATATTTATTTGGCAAAACCCATTTTTAAAAAGTGTGATCCAACTGAACGGGATCATACGGCAGTTTTTGTGGATATTGATGCAGCTTACCGGATCTTAGCAGTTGATGGAGATGCATATTTTTTAAAAAAATTTTCCGAAGGTACCTATTAGAGTTTGGCTTTATGATTTGCGTGCCAGTAATCGCTACAACATCGACATTTATAAAATGTATCTAAAATCAGAGAAAGTTATTTATATAAACTGGGAGAGTGCCTTATCGTTTGTGATATCTGAATAAGTGAAGCCCGCCTCTTTGAGCTGCCCAAAAAATTCATTAAAACTATCTGGTGATTTGGTCTCAATACCAATCAGAATGGAACCGAAGTTTCGTGCTGATTTTTTGAGATATTCAAAGCGGGTGATGTCATCATCAGGGCCCAATAAATTTAAGAATTCCTTAAGCGCACCTGGCCTCTGCGGCATTCGTAAAATCAGATATTTTTTCAAGCCAGCAAATCTTTGAGCTCTTTCTTTTACTTCAGGCAATCGTTCGAAATCAAAGTTTCCGCCTGAGGTTACGCATACAACGCGGCGGCCTTTTATTGCCTGCCCTAAGTCTTGCAATGCATCCACCGCCAAAGCACCGGCAGGCTCGAGTACAATGCCTTCAATATTCAGCATATTTAACATAGAAATGCATATTCTATCCTCTGGTATGGTAATAACATTGGCCAATCCAATATTACGAAGGCGGCTAAATGTTTTTTCACCAATTTTGCCTACTGCAGCACCATCTGCAAATGTATTTACAGTATCAAGCTTTGTAGGTTTTCCGTTAATAAGTGCCTCCCGTAGGCAAGCACCCCCGACGGGCTCAACTAAAGTGTACGTGCATTCATTTTCAAAATAACTGGTTACCCCAGCTGACAGGCCACCGCCTCCTACTGGCAAGATAATATGGTCTGGATTACTGCCAAGCTGCTGTTTTATTTCGACTCCAACTGAAGCTTGGCCAATTATGATGTCTTCATCATCAAATGGTGAGAGAAAATTAAAACCTTTTTCTTTACAAAATGCTTTTGCAGTATGCAAACAGTCATCAAAATAATCACCAGTTAATCTTATTTCAACAAATCCTCCACCAAAAATTTGTGTTTTCTGAATTTTCTGCTGTGGAGTTGTTACTGGCATAAAAATGATGCCGTTGACCTGCAACTGGCGGCACATAAAAGCAACTCCTTGAGCGTGGTTTCCCGCACTTGCACAAACAAAAGCCTTTTTGTCAGAAAATTTACGCATAGCGTTAAATGCTCCACGTAATTTATAAGATCTTACAGGGCTAAGGTCTTCGCGCTTCAACCAAATCTCAGCTCCGTATAACGCAGATAAATATTCATTTCGCTGCAAAGGAGTAGGAGAGAAAACTTCTCTTATTGCCCTCTCTGCCTGGTCAGCTAATGCAGTAAAGTTTGTCATAGAGTAGCAATGGCTGAGCACTCTTATCATTGCAAGTATTTTTAAAGATACTTTTAAGATTATTGGCTATGGACTATAAGGCCTAAGCAAATGGTGATCTTGCCCATAGCAGTAAAAAAGGTTAGTCCGATCACAGCGAAAGGGGATTGTAATGTATAAGCCGAAAAAAGTAGTTTTGGCCTATTCGGGCGGCCTGGATACATCTATTATTCTTAAATGGCTTCAAACAGAGTATGATTGCGAAGTGGTAACCTTTACAGCGGATTTAGGTCAGGGAGAAGAACTTGACCCGGCGCGTGAAAAAGCGGAGTTGCTAGGTATTAAGCCAAATAATATTTATATTGAAGACCTACGAGAAGAATTTGTAAGTAATTTTGTTTTTCCGATGTTTAGGTGTAACGCACTTTATGAGGGTCTGTATCTGTTAGGAACTTCGATTGCGCGCCCTTTAATTTCGAAGCGTCTCGTTGAAATAGCAAAAGAAACTGGTGCTGATGCGATTGCGCATGGAGCAACAGGCAAAGGCAATGATCAGGTTCGTTTTGAGCTGTCAGCCTATTCCCTGAGTCCAAATATACAAATCATAGCACCTTGGCGTGAGTGGGATTTAACCAGCAGATCAAAATTAATGAAATTTGCTGAAGAAAACCAAATACCTATTGCAAAAGATAAGAGAGGTGAGGCCCCATTTTCTGTGGATGCTAATTTACTTCACACATCATCTGAAGGTAAAGTTTTGGAGGATCCATCAGTTGCTGCCCCTGAATATGTGTATCAAAGGACCGTAAATCCCGAAAATGCCCCAGAAGTTCCTGAATTTATCGAAGTAGACTTCGCAAACGGTGACGCTGTGGCGATCAATGGTTATAAAATGTCCCCGGCGGAAATTTTAACTAAACTAAACGAATTAGGTGGTACTCATGGTATTGGGCGTCTTGATTTGGTGGAAGGTAGATTTATTGGTATGAAGTCGAGGGGTGTTTATGAAACCCCTGGTGGAACAATATTATTGGAGGCGCATCGGGGTATAGAGCAAATTACCTTAGATCGCGGTGCAGCTCATTTAAAAGACGAGTTAATGCCAAAATATGCAGAACTGATTTATAATGGCTTTTGGTATAGTCCAGAGAGGGAAATGCTTCAGTCTCTGATCGATAAGTCCCAGGAGTACGTTTCGGGAACTGTAAGGCTTAAATTGTATAAGGGTTCTGTAAATACAGTGGGTAGATGGTCAGAGCTCAGCTTGTATTCTGAACAACATGTTACATTTGAAGATGACGCAGGGGCTTACGATCAAAACGATGCTGCTGGTTTTATTCAGCTTAATGCATTGCGTCTAAAGTTATTGGCTCAACAGAAGCTCAGAAATAATTAGTATCTTTAATGGAGTTACAGATAAGTAAAAGTTTAGCTTAGATTCCAGCTTCCATAGTTATTTCTTTTTTTGATTTACGTTGTCTTTCAGTCGCAGATTTGAGTTGTCCGCAGGCTGCCATTATGTCTTCTCCTCGTGGAGTGCGTACTGGACTTGCATAACCCGCCCGATGTATTATGTCGGAAAATTTTTTAATCTGCGACCAATCGCTTCTTTTATATGCTGATCCTGGCCACTCATTAAATGGAATCAAATTTATTTTAGCAGGAATACCCGAAATTAGTTTAACCAAGCGGAAGGCATCCAACTCGCTATCGTTAACGTCTTTAATCATGACGTATTCAAATGTGATCCGTTCTGAATTAGACAATCTTGGGTAATCCTTTAATGCTGTAATTAAGGTCTGGATATTCCATTTTTTGTTGATTGGTACCAACTTATCCCTAATTTCGTCAGTTGTACCATGAAAAGAAACGGCCAACAGACATCCAATTTCATCGGCTGTCCTTGATATTTCTGGGACTACGCCAGAAGTTGATAATGTTATCCTCTTCCTCGATAAGCATATGCCTTCTGGGTCCATTGCAATTTTTAAGGCATCCCTCACATTTTCGAAATTGTAAAGGGGTTCGCCCATCCCCATTAGGACAACATTAGAGAGCAATCTAGTTTTATCATTAGCACTGTTTAAATTTGTCCATTCATCTAAGTCATCCCGTGCAACTAGTATTTGTCCAACTATTTCGCCAGAGGTAAGGTTTCTTACCAGCTTTTGTGTGCCAGTATGGCAAAATGAACAGGTAAGGGTACATCCGACTTGTGAACTGATACATAGCGTCCCACGCCCTTCCTCTGGGATATAGACAGCCTCAACTTCATGTCCTCCAGACAACTTTAGAAGGTATTTTCTTGTTCCATCCTTCGACGATTGTTTCGAGACCACTTTAGGAACATCTATTGAGAGATTATTGGTTAGTAGTTCTCGATACTGTTTTGACAGGTTCGTCATCTGTGAAAAATTTCGAGCACCCTTTTGATAAATCCACTGCCAAATTTGGCCAACTCTCATTTTTACTTGCTTCTCCGGAGTGCCAATTTCCAAAAGCTTTTCATGCAACAGTGGTCTACTCATGCCTATCAAATTGATAGGCCCTGAGGGTAGGGTACGTGGAATAGTTAAGGGATCCTGTATAATTGGTGACGATGGTTTCATAAGTAAATGCTATCCAGATTTAGAAAGTAGGTTCCGACTCTTATTGAACTTTTATTACGTCACAAATATTCAGGTATCTATTTACACCGTTTTGAGGCATCTTCAACGGCCGCAGTAAAACCCTTTAGTGAGAAGGTATCCTCAGTTTTTGTTCCTCTGGAAGATCTACCGGTCAGTGTGGCTTTTGCTCCACGTTTCATCGCTTGGATCATTTTTTTATCGACTTCATCTGTTGGTGCCCAAGCCCACTCTCCATTCGTAAACATTTGATATCGAGCACCATCAATATTTATATCAACATTGCTACCATCATCGAAAGGATATCCACCAGTAAATGAAATTTGCCCTTTAATGCCAGAACCGGGAATATATGATACAAACAGTAAGATATCACTGCGTTTAACCGAAACCATTCTCCCATCACGCTTATTGACAGTCTCAATTGGTTGTGATGCCGCCCAACATTCTTTTGGGCTCTCCTCGACAAATACAACCCAATCGGCCTGCGTAGATGCTACATTTGTACTTGCGTCTTGGGCATTAAGAGCGCCTACGCCAAATAGCAAAATACACAAAATTAATAAATTTTTGAATACTTGGTTTATCATATTTCCTCACGTTATTGAGTTCTTGTGTTACTATACCGAAATAGCCTATCAAAAACAGATTATTTTATTCTCTATTTACAAGTTTTATTTTAAACTGAAAGGCTATTTAAATTAAAGCCCTGATAATAAGAAATCGAATAGGACTAATTCTTAATGTTTAATTCAGCCGTTGAGCTCTGTGAAGTTTATAGAGGCTCTTTAAGAGAAAGTTTACATATCGGTCATGCAGTTGTTTGTGATAGTAGTGGCGGGATAGTAAAGTCTTGGGGTGACCCAGAACAGATTTTTTTTTCAAGATCATCATCTAAAATGATACAAGCTTTGCCTTTGGTCTCTTCTGGTGCCGCAGATAGTTTTGGCCTGTCATCAAAACACCTCGCCTTGGCTTGTGCATCTCATAACGCGGCAAACATTCATACAGTAATGGTGAAAAATTGGTTAAGTGAAATTGGGTTGTCAGATACTGACCTTTGCTGTGGCCCGCAGGTGCCGCGTGATCGTGAGGCAAAAATAGATTTATTTAAGGCTAATCTGAAGCCCTGTAGAGTTCATAATAACTGTTCGGGGAAGCATTCTGGATTTTTAACCTTAACTAAGCATCTACGTGCGGGAGCTCACTATGTAAGCATCGATCATCCAGTTCAAAAAGCTTGCTTGGATGCCTATGAAATGACTACAAATGAAATAAGCCCTTCTTATGGAATAGACGGGTGCTCGGCACCTAACCATGCATTTAGTTTGCAAGGTATAGCTAATGCAATGGCTTGGTTTGCTGATGCGAAAAGTAGATCGGATATATCTTCAAAAAGTGCTGTTCGAATAATAGAGGCCATGTTGAAGTACCCCGAGTTGGTGGCGGGTGAGGGTCGTGCTTGTACTGATTTGATGAGAGCAGCAAAGGGTAAAGTTGTCCTTAAAACTGGAGCCGAAGGGTTTTTTGTTGCAATAATCCCAGAAAAAAAAATGGGCGTAGCCCTAAAAGTTTTAGATGGCGCGACCAGGGCTAGTGAGTCAGTGATAGCATCAATTTTAGTTGGACTAGGTGTTCTCAATTCAGCCAATCCCCTCGTAGGGAAATACTTAAATCCACCAATCAAAAATTGGGATGGACTAAAAACTGGATTCATAAAACCATTGATAAAATAAAAATGCTCGTAAAGTTTAATAAACCATTTAATGTAATGTCTCAATTTACTGACAAGTCAAAAAAAGCGATTGAAAGGGGTAATTTATCGGATTTTATTTCTATTCCGAATATTTATCCAGTAGGTAGGCTTGATAAAGATAGTGAAGGTTTAATGCTGTTATCTGATGATGGAAAATTGCAGCACAAACTTTCAAACCCCAAGAATAAAATAAAAAAAACATATTATGTCCAAGTTGAGGGTGAGCCCAAAAAATCTGATTTGGATTCTATACGAGAAGGGATATTACTAAAAGACGGTATTACGCGTCCAGCAGACGTAAAAATAATTGAGCTCCCACATATGTGGGAGAGAATTCCGCCAATTCGAGTTAGAAAAACAGTTCCAGATACGTGGTTGGAAATTATTATTTCTGAGGGAAAGAACCGGCAGATTCGAAGAATGACCGCTGCCGTGGGGTATCCCACATTGCGTCTTGTTCGTACCAAAATAGATAATTATGGACTTGAAAACTTAATGCCTGGGGATTTTGCGATTATCCGATAGTTATTTTACCAGGGGCTAACTGTCTCATTAAAAAGCTGTTAACCCCTCATCTAACGCCTCTAAAATCTGATTTATTTCACTCTCAGATATCGTTAGTGGTGGCGACATTAAGATATTGTTCAATCCTAGCCTAACCATGGCGCCACACTCATATGTCTTTTGATGTATCTTTTTCATATGGTCGTTATCTAATGGCGTTTTCTTATTCTGATCTGAAACAAGCTCGATTCCAAGCATTAGGCCATGCCCGCCCCTAATGTCGCCCACTATATTATGTCTTTTAGCTAATTCTGTAACGCCATTATATAATTGGATCCCTCGTGCTTCGGCATTTACCTTGGTATCAAGGCGTTCAGTTTCTGATAAACACGCTACTACAGCCGCTGCTCCAACTGGGTGAGCGGAGTACGTGTAACCATGAAAAATAGTGCCTTCGCCAGTCTTATCATTTTCAAACACTTCGGACACTTTGTCTGACATCAATGCAGCTCCAACTGGATAATATCCAGAAGTAATCCCTTTTGCAGTGCTCATCATGTCTGGCTTTACACCCCAATGGCGTGCACCAGACCAATCCCCAGTGCGTCCAAATCCAGTAATGACCTCGTCTGATATTAATAAGATGCCATACTTATCACACATTTCTCGCATTAGGGTCATAAAGCTTGGGTCAGGAACTATTACGCCTCCTGCTCCTTGGATCGGTTCCATAATAAAAGCAGCAATACTATTTGCTCCTTGAAATACTATTTCATCTTCAAATGAAGCTGCAATATTTTGAGCAAGTTTCGACGAGTCAGTTTCATTGTATGGGTTCCTATATGTGTATGGGCTGGGAAGATGGAAACACCCAGGTAGTAATGGCTCATAGTTTATCCTGAACCGATTATTTCCATTTACTGAGGCGCCACCAAAGTGCGTTCCATGATAGCCTTTTTTTAAAGAAATAAATTTTGTTCGAGTTGGTTCACCTTTTAATCGGTGATATTGACGAGCGAGCCGCAGACACGTGTCTACAGAGTCAGAGCCCCCTGACGTGAAAAATACACGGCTCATGCCATCTTCAGCAAACAAATTCCGCACCATGAAAGAGGCCTCGATCGCCATAGCATTTGTGGTACCTGCAAAAGACGAGTAGTATGGCAGATCATACAGCTGTTTAGTTATAGCTTCTTTGATAGTATCATTAGAATAACCTAAGTTTACGCACCAAAGCCCACCAACGGCATCCACGGTCTGGTGCCCTTCAATATCGGTTATTTTCACCCCTTCAGCTTTTCTAATTATTCTCGGGGGCTTTTCTAAAGAGTCCTTTGGATGACCCATAGGGTGCCAAAGGTGTTTTGCATTATTAGCTTTAAGAAAATTGTCATCTTTCATCTTTTTGCCCACCTGTAAATTTAATACATTGGCATTGTTAATACCTGTTTTTAGTTTGTCTAGTATATCATCAAAACTACTGGACAATTTTAGTAAGTTATGTGTAACCATCGAGTGATATGAAGAAAAACACAACTGATCCAAATTATAAGATTATAGCTGAAAATCGACGTGCTCGGTACGATTATTCGATCGAGGAAGAGATAGAATGTGGCCTATCATTAGTCGGTTCAGAAGTTAAATCACTTCGACAAAAATCGGCTAATATTGGAGAGTGCTATGCGGAAGTTGAGAACGGTGAGGTTTGGTTGATAAATTCATATATTGCACCTTACGAACAAGCAAAAACTTGGGGTCATGAGGAAAGGCGGCGAAGAAAACTTTTGGTGACCAAGCGGGAACTCAGTAAATTGTGGTCAGAGACACAGAGAAAAGGTATGACTTTGGTGCCTTTAGTTCTGTATTTTAACCACAGAGGCATTGCTAAATTAAAGATTGGGGTTGCGAAAGGTAAAAAGAATTATGACAAGAGATCCGATCAAGCAAAACGCGACTGGGGAAGGCAAAAGCAACGTTTGCTTCGGCAAGGAGAATGATCTGAAGTCTTGTCCAATTGTAAGATTTAAAATAATAGTCTTATTGATGTCTTAACGATTTACATAGCAAGCTTCTGGAACTTGTGGAAATATTACGATGATGAAAGAAGATGCTCAGATTCTTGTTTCAACCAAGTGGTTGGCCAAAAGACTGGAAAATGCTGAAGTTCGCGTTCTTGATGCTTCCTGGTATCTTCCAGGAATGAACCGAAACCCTATTATTGAGTACGAAAAAAGGCATATACCCAATGCCCGTTTTTTTGATATTGACGATATTTCAGATAATAGATCTGAGCTTCCACATATGGTGCCGCCGATAGAGAAATTTATGTCAAAGGTCCGTAAATTGGGCGTAGGAGATGGTCATCAAGTTATAGTTTATGATGGTTCTGGCATGTTTTCTGCTGCCAGAGTTTGGTGGCTTTTCAAAATGATGGGGCACAAAAATATAGCAGTTTTAAATGGTGGTCTCCCCAAGTGGATATCTGATGGCTTCCCAGTCAATGACAAACCACCTATTATCCGTGACCGTCATATGATGGTGGATCAGATATCTTCTTATGTCAGGGATGTAACTCAAGTAGCTGCTGCGTCAAAACTTGGTGATCACGAGATTGTTGATGCAAGGTCACCAGGTCGATTTAGAGGTGAAGAGAATGAACCAAGAGAAGGTTTGCGAAGAGGTCATATTCCAAACTCAAAAAATGTATTTTTTAAATCACTGCTAAATGAAGATCAAACTTTCAAAAACACTACTGAATTGAAACGAGTTTTTTACTCTGCGGGAGTTGATATGACTAAGCCAGTAATTACTACCTGTGGATCTGGTGTCTCAGCAGCAGTGTTGAACCTAGGACTAGAGCTCATTGGTAAAACGGACCACTCTTTATACGATGGGAGCTGGACAGAGTGGGGAATGTCACCCGCACTCCCTTTAGAGACTGGAGATAAAAAATGATTTTTACAGATCTTGAGGAGCAGCCTGCTGATAAAATACTTGCATTGATGGCAGCGTTTAAAGATGATCCAAGAGAGCAAAAGCTTGACCTTGGTGTGGGTGTTTACAAAGATCGAACAGGCGTTACACCTATAATGAGGTCTATTAAAGCGGCTGAAAAAAAATGGTGGGAGATCGAGAACAGCAAATCATACGTAAGTTTGGTAGGAGATCCTGCTTTTTCAGATGCTATAATATCATTAGTTCTTGGCGGTGGCATACCAAGAAATCTCATAGCAGCAGCAGCAACTCCTGGAGGAACGGGTGCTGTAAGACAAGGATTTGAACTGTTTAAAATCGCCAACCCTGGCGTACGAGTTTTTGTGTCAGATCCAACATGGCCAAATCATATTTCAATACTGAAATATCTAAATATACCATGTGAAAGCTATAGATACTTTGATAATGAAACTCGTGGAGTTGATTTTGACTCGATGGTATCAGATCTATCGCGAGCAAAGGAAGGGGATGTTATCTTGCTGCACGGCTGTTGTCATAATCCAACTGGGGCTAATTTGAACAAGCAGCAATGGCAGGTAATCACTGATTTATTAAATAAGAACGGTGCAACACCTATGATTGATCTTGCCTATCAAGGGTTTGGTGATGGGCTAGAGGAAGACGCATATGCTACTCGTTTGATTGCCGAGTCGGTGCCAGAGACGGTGATAGCATCAAGTTGTTCGAAGAATTTTGGAATTTATCGAGAACGAGCGGGGTCATTGATGCTTGTCACACAAGATAGTTCTCGGCGGAATATAAACCAAAGCATGCTAGCATTTTTAAACCGTCAGAACTACTCTTTTCCTCCTGATCATGGAACAAGACTTGTTTCAGTCGTTTTAAATGATACCGACTTACGTTCTGATTGGATGTCCGAGCTAGAGGATATTCGTAATTCCCTGCTAAATTTGAGAGTACAGCTTTCTAATGAGTTGCAAAAAATCTCTGGATCTGATCGCTTTAGTTTCATTGCGTCACACAGGGGAATGTTTTCACGCCTCGGTGCAACACCTGGGCAAGTAGAAAAAATGCGTAAAGAATTTGGGATCTACATGGTTTCTGATAGTCGTTTTAATGTTGCTGGGCTTAATTATGAAACAGTGCCAGCGTTGGCTAAAGCAATTATCGAAACTGGTGTCTGATGATATCATAATTTCCTAGTTTCTTACGTTTTTGAGTTCCAGAAAATATCATCAAAGCATATTTCTGCAATTTTCTTTCGTCCAATCATGGCCATTGCAACTGACGCTTCTTTGCAAAGATAACCAATATAATTTTCTATGCCATGTTGGTTGTTTGCCGCATACGCAAGAGACCATGGTCTACCCATAAAGACAAAATTTGCTCCTAGAGCATATGCTTTAACTAAATCTTCTCCAGTTCTTAATCCAGAGTCATAAAAAATCTGCACATCTTTCCCTAACGCTTCTCTAATTTTAGGCAGCATTTCAATAGGGTGCGGAGCAGAGGCTAATTGTCTTCCTCCATGGCTAGAAACATATATTCCATCGACACCCATGCCTTTCATATTTATTGCATCATCAGTATTCAATACGCCTTTTATAACTAACTTATTCGGCCAACGATCTCGAAGATATCTCAAGAATTCCCAATCTGCGCCAGCTCGTGAAGCATTTCGGTTGAAGCTATTTGTATCTGTAAAATTGCCAAATTTTGGAACACCATGAATTAATGTTTTTAGTGACCAGTTCGGGTGCATAGCGAAGTCGAGAATCTGCTTTGGCCCAAATTTAAAGGGCATCGTTAGACCATTTTGTATTTCGTTTGGTCTAAAGCCCACTTCTGGGACATCTACCGTAAATATTAAAGTTTTATACCCAGCTGTAATTATCCTACTTAGAAGTTTTTCAAGTTCTACTTTATCCGCCATGTAGTAGAGTTGAAACCACGCGTATCCTTTTGAGTATTCTGCATATTTTTCCAATGACATAGAAGCGGCGGTTGATACACCAACTGGTATTTCATATTTTGCGGCGCATCTTGCTAACGCTTCATCTGCTCCCACTCCAGCCATTTGGACCATACCCATTGGAGCTATGCCAATGGGTAATTTTGAGGGTATTCTGAAGACTTTGTGGGTCAAACTTCTTTGTTCAACATTAATCAAAGCTTTTGTCTTTAGTCTGAGCTTTCTGATAATTTCTCTATTGTCGACTTCTCCACTACCGTCAGAGGCAGCCCCATCAATGTATTCGAACAGTAATTTTGGCAGACGCCTTTTGGCAGACTGCCGAAAATCATTAAAACTAATATCGACTTTAGAAAAAGGATTAAGCAAATTTAGTTCCTAGCTTTAACTTCTTCCATGAAGCGGTGTCTTATAACGGCAGGGTCGATATCAATAACTGGTACAGGGATATTACCGCTTTCACATTTTGATACAATTATTGTCATTTTTTTACCTTGAATTGCCGCTTCTAATACGTCCTTTGTTTCGGATGCCTGGCATTCAATAACATTGTCACAGCCACATGCTTCTGCAACTTTTGCAAGAGAAGTCTTGCCACCTGCGTAAGTTGGTTGATCACCAGTTGAACCATAACTTCCGTTGTCAATAATCAATAAAATGAAGTTATTCGCCACGTTGTTGGCAATTGTCGGGAGGGTTCCAAAGTTGGTAAGAACGGAGCCATCTCCATCTATAGCAATTACTGTTTCTTTTTGGCTTAAGGCAAGTCCCAATCCAATCGAAGAGGCTAATCCCATTGTACCAAGCATATAAAAATTTGTTGGTTGATCATCGAGCATATGAAGTTCTTGTGATGGAAGCCCTATATTGCTTACAACTAACTCGTTAGAAATAACTGGGATGATTGCTTTTAAAATTTCTGCCCGTATCATGATATTGTACTCCAGAAGTTAGCATCGGTTAAAATGGCAACAGGTTTTTTTGCCATAAACGTGTGATTTAAAATACTATCAAACTCATCCGCGTGTTTAGGTTCATGAAAATGATAGGTAGGAACCTTAAGCTGTTCTAGAAGGGCTTTAGTATGAACCGCCATTTCAACTTGGCATTGAACTTTCTCTCCAACTTCACCCCTATAACTTATCAATATTGGAAGAGGCATGCGGTAGTATTGGATTAAAGTTACTAATGTATTAATTGTTACCCCAATCGCTGTATTTTGCATTATAATGCATGGACGTTTTCCACCCATGTATGCACCTGCACAAAGTCCCATCCCTTCATCTTCTTTATTTGATGGTACATGAAGTATTCTTTCATCGTTTTCTAATAATTCAATAATGCCAGACAGTTGTTTACATGGAACGGTTGTAACAAATTCTATTTTGTTTTTTACCATGGCATCTAACATATTTTGGGTAATTGACATTCCACAGTCCTCTAAATTTATGTAGATTATACATCATCATTTTTAAAAAAATTGCCAATTAAAAAATTTCATCTCTCACTTAAGGTTTTATTAAGTGAGAGAGTGCTTTCTTTCAAGTGGTCACAACCGTGTTAAAACTTTTGGCAAAGATCTCGATTAACGAATACTTTTTAGAATTTTTTTTATAAAGAATACCAATTTCGCGTTTGAATTTTGACCTATCAATAGGAATAAATTTAAGTTTTTCTGAAATCTCGTTTGCAGCAATTGGAATTGGTAGAATTGCAACACCTAGGCCATGACTTACCATCGATGCTACGGATGCCAAACTATCTAACTCCATACTTGTCGTGGGCTTAACTTCCAATTGAGTAAAAATTTCCCTAATAGGTTTATTTATCCAAGCGCCAGATGGTAATTTTAGATATTGGGTCTCTGTAAGTATCTGCTGGACATTACTCCGTTTATCACTTTCTCTAATTGCTAATGCGAGTGGTTCAAAGCCGATAGTGAACCAAGATAGTCCCTTTTGAAGTTCTGATGGTCTACTCATTACGGCTGCATCAATTTTTCCTTTGTAAACTGACTCGCATAATTCGGCAGATAGAGCAGGCACGACTCTCAGTTTTAAACCTGGTAGTTTATCTTTCAATTCAGTAAGGGCCTTGGGAACCAATGCGGTCAGCTCAGAAGGAACAGAGCCTAGACTTAAGGCTCCTCTAATATTTTTTTCACTTGTAGCCAAATTTATAAATTTATCATATGCGTCAACCGCATCTCGAATGGCAGGCAGCAAATCTACAGCTAACTTAGATAATACTGGCGCTCGACCGCTGCGGTCAAACAATTGGAGACCTAAATCATTCTCAAGCTGGCTCATTTGCTGGCTCATAGCAGATTGAGAAATATGTACTTTTTCTGCAGCTTGTGAAAAAGAGCCTGTCTCTCTTATTGTGATAAGGCTTTTTAGGCGTCTTATTGTCATTCGTATACCTTACTAGAAAAATCACTAATTAACGCAACTTATTTTTATCAGTTATAAGTTACTATTTATAGGAGTTAAGCAAACTGTTGCACTACTTAGTTTGTCAAATATGTTGCACTTATTGCATCAGAAAAAATTGTAATTAAAAATCGTTATGAAATTTTAATAAGGTTAGGTTTGAAATGGAATATATTATCGCAATTGATCAGGGGACAACGTCCACAAGGTCTATAGTTTTTGATAGCCAATTTGCAATTATGGGTAAAGGTCAAGAAGAATTTGACCAACACTTTCCAAAGAGTGGATGGGTTGAGCACAATCCGCAAGATTTATTGAACACAGTAATTTCAACCTGCAAAAAAGCACTTACTGATGGCAAAATAAGAGCAAATGAGATCGTAGCATTAGGCATTACCAATCAACGTGAGACTACATTATTATGGGATAAGGTTACTGGTGAACCTATTTATAACGCAATTGTCTGGCAAGATCGCCGCACGTCTAAGTTCTGTGATGAACTAAGACGTGCGGGATTAGAAAAGTTAGTAACTAGCGTCACTGGATTATTATTAGACCCATATTTTTCTGCAACTAAGCTGAAATGGTTGTTGGATAATGTTGTGGGGGCTAGGACCAAGGCCGAGGCTGGTGGACTCTTATTTGGGACTGTGGATACCTATTTGATTTGGCATCTTACGAATGGCGTAGTTCATGCCACTGACGCGACAAATGCGTCTCGGACGATGCTCTATGATATAAATGACGGTGAATGGTCGAGCCAAATTTGTGAACTGTTGAATATTCCTAGATCCATTTTACCAGAGGTGCGAAATTGTTCTGACGACTTTGGAGTATGTCACGAAAAAATACTGGGCCACAAGATTCCAATCAAGGGGGTGGCTGGTGATCAACATGCAGCGACAATAGGGCAAGCTTGTTTCAAGCCAGGCATGATGAAATCTACTTATGGCACGGGATGCTTTGCTTTGCTTAATACAGGAGAAAGCATAGTAAGGTCCAAAAATAAGTTGCTTACCACTATTGCCTATCAATTTGATGGAAAACCTACTTATGCGCTTGAAGGTTCAATTTTCATAGCTGGTGCAGTAGTACAATGGCTTCGGGATGGACTGAAGATTATAAACTCTGCATCTGAGACTCAAGATTTAGCAGAACATGCAGATATTAATCAGCAAGTGATTATAGTTCCTGCATTCACAGGTTTGGGAGCGCCTTACTGGAATGCTGATTGCAGAGGTGCAATATACGGGTTGACGCGAAATTCGGGACCAGCAGAACTTGCAAAAGCAGCTTTAGAGTGTGTAGGATTTCAAACGAGAGATTTGCTCGAAGCCATGCAATCAGATTGGCATGGAGATAATCAAGAAAAATCGGTACTAAGGGTTGACGGTGGCATGACTTCAAGTGATTGGGCAATGCAATTTCTAGCTGATATAATAAATGTAAGTGTTGACAGGCCGAATACACTTGAAACAACGGCAGTAGGAGCTGCATGGCTTGCCGGTTCAGCAATTGGGTATTATCCGCCATTTGATGAGTTTTCTAGATTATGGAAGAGTGAGTCGCATTTTGTTCCAATTATGCAAGAAGAGGAGAGAGAGCGGAAATACTCTGCCTGGAAATCTGCTGTTGAGGCCACAATCAGGGTCTAACTATTAGATTTCCATCTAAAATATAAAATAAACTGGAAATTACTAAAGAAATACTTGACCGCGTCTACTACTATCTTAGGCTAGGTCATGGCGCTTTTAAAAAGCCAATTTTAAGGGAGAAATTAAATGAAAAAATTCATAGTAGCCGTAGCAGCCGCGTCAATAGCATTGCCGGTTTATGCGGCAGATTTAGGTGGCCGTGTTCTAAACATTGGTTCTGATACAACTTATCCTCCACATGAGTTCATTGAGGATGGAATAGTTAAAGGTTTTGATGTCGATGTTGTGGCGGAAATTTGTGAGAGGATAAATTGTACTCCTAACTGGGTTACAACAGCTTGGGATGGTATTTTCGCGGCACTTGCAGATGGTCAATTTGATATGGTCGTTTCAGGTGTTACAATAACTGATGAGCGCGATAAAATAGTAGACTTTTCTGATCCTTACATAATTGTTCAGCAGGGTGTGTTGATGCGCGTAGAGGATGAGGGTGAAACTATTGATGCTTTTAAAAGTGGTGATTTGCGATTGGCATCTCAAAACGGAACTACAAATGCGGCCCTAGGAGAAGAATTAGTAGGGAGAGACAATCTTCAGCTATTTGACTCTTTTAATAATGCGGTAATTGCTGTTCAAAATGGTGATGCTGATGGCGTAATCATCGATTCAACATCAGCTGCTGCATATGAGCAAGAATTTGCTGGAGAATTAACAGTTGGAATAACTGGATTGTCTTCAGATCCTTTGGGGCTTGTATTTCAGGAAGGCGATGGCATCCAAGACGCTTTTAATGAAGGTTTGGCGATGATCAAAGATGATGGGACATTGCAGAAATTGGTTGTTAAATGGTGGCCAAAATAGTTTGAGTAAAAATATAGGGGATTTAATTCCCCTGTATTCTGCTTGAAAGCAAAATAATGAGCAATTTGATAAGTCTTTTGCGCAACATGCGCGCAAGCAATCTTATGTTCCTTCTGGTTTTGCCAGTTATATTGTATTTACTGGCAATATCCCGAAACTATGGTGCCGCTATTTATGAAGTCCTTGGCATAGAACATAACGCCAAACTTTTACTTAGTAATTTTATCATTTTCTGTTTTTCGGGAGCATTGGGTTTCTGGGGTGCATTACAAATCTTAAGATCTCTCAGTCCTGATGTTGCACCTGAAGATAAGTCAAAATTTCGACAAAAGGCATTTTTTGCTTTTGTCTTACAAGCGGCTATACTTTTATTCCTATCTCAAGCAGACTGGGTCAATCCTTACATCAAATCTATAGCTGTGAATGCTTACGATCCAAGAAGCGTAGATTGGCTCATTATGGTCGATCAATCGTTTACATTGAGCCCAGAATTTGAAGTAGAGCTTTTGCATTGGACGCAGAATAGTCTGTGGCAATTATCTATAGTTTGCGGCTTACTTGCACTTTTATCAATTTTTGGGTCCAGTTTTCTGAATTCTAATTTTGGATTCTGGTTTGCCGTTTTGATAATGATTTTGGAGTTTGCTTTTCTATTTTATTTCCTAATGATAGCCCATGCTGGATTTGCCGTCGGTATAATGATTACAATCAGGGCTGCAATTTTTGCGTATTTAGGAGCATCTATTTTGGGGCTGGTTTGGGCATTTTTGTCCAGGCTAAAAGTATCGCTACTTGCCGAAAGGATAATCTTTTTACTAGGGGTAATACTTATAATTGCCGCTACGATTTTTGTCATTCAACCTAAAAAAGAGATTGTATTAGTTGGTGATCTTTCTGGCCGAATTGGTATAGCTGCTGGTATCCCCTCTCATATTTCTGATACCGTAAGATATGGTGATTTTTTAGACAACCCTCCAGAAAATCCATTTAAAATTCGCTCGCTCAAAAGTCTAGATCAAGCAGTAAAACTACTCGACGAGAGTAGAATATCAGGTGCACTATTGCCCTCAGAATTAGTTGGAGAACGTCCTGTAGTTTGGAGAACTGAATACCTAGAATCCTTTAACGCGACAATGGCCAAGGTGGGCTATGTACTAGGTATTTTAAGTATCCTGTTAGTTGTTGTTGGTAGGATTACGATGGCGCACCCACTTGCGGTTTTCTCGGACTTTTTTGTGGATACAATCCGTGGTGTCCCGATGCTAGTTATTATTTTATATGTTGGATTGCCACTTGCGGGCGCAGTGAAAACAGCTTCGTCTGGGTATATTGATATTCAAATGATGACTCGTGGTATTGCCGCAATCGCAATAGGTTATTCTGCTTATATGGCTGAAATTTTTCGAGCTGGAATAGAAGCCATACCCAAAGGTCAGGTAGAAGCGTCCAGAGCACTTGGATTGCGTGAACGGCATATTGCCCGCTTTATTGTCATACCTCAGGCAATCGCAATAGTATTGCCGGCGTTGGGTAACGAGTTCATAGCAATGCTCAAAGACACCTCTCTATTATCAATTCTTTCTATTCGTGATTTAACGCAGAGAATGAGAGAATTTCAGGCTCAAAGCTTTTTAGCGTTTGAACCTTTTAACTCAGCAGCGCTAATTTATGTACTGCTGACTTTGATCGCCGCTTCTGGTGTAAAAGCGCTTGATAACATTGTTAATAAATCTCGCGAAAGAGAATGAGTGCTGTCTACTCACGAACCTGGTATGATGACACATGTGTTTCGCCTAGCGGGCAACCGTCATCAGTAATCCAAAAGAAAAACTTTGACTTTTGTATTATTGGTGGCGGTTTGGCTGGGCTTTCCTGTGCTTATCATTTAGCCGAAATGGGCGCCAGCGTAGCCCTCTGCGAGCATTCGGTGATAGGTGCTGGGGCCTCTGGACGAAATGGTGGGTTTTGCTCATCAGGATGGGCGGCTGGTTTGGATCAAATTACTCGACTCGTTGGGCCATTAGTATCTAAAGAGCTGGAATTAATTGGTGCTGATGGTTTCAAATGGATGCGTGACCGCGCCTTCAGCTCAAAATATACTAAAGCTCAACCTATATCAGGCATCGTTTCATTGGGTCTGCGAGGGCAAATGTCTGAAGTTTCTGAAAAATTAGACGAGGTTGAATTAAAGAAATTTGTCGATGGCCCAAGGTATAAATGGGGTAAAATTGATAATGAAGCATTTCATTTTCACCCGCTGAATTTTTTAAAAACCTTTTTACAAGAGGCGATAAGTCACGGTGTAAAAGTTTTTGAAAATACGGGTGAGGTACAAGTGAACGGCTCGGAGATTTACTTTTCAAATGGAAATCGAATATCCTGCGATCGAATGATTTGGGCCACTGGTGGATACTCAATCGAAAAGAACTCAACGTTGAAAAAGTACCTTCTTCCCATCCAGACATTCATTTGCGTCACCTCTCCAATGCCAGAGATATTAGAAACATATATCCCTACACGAATGGCTTTGGGCGATGATCGCCGAGCAGGCAATTACTTTAGGCGTCTTCCTGATGGTAGGTTATTATGGGGTATGGGAGTGAGTGCGCTTAATCAACAATCAGTTGAAAGTATAAAACAGATGGGCTGGAAAAATATCAAAGCCCACTTTCCCAATATGATTGCGGAAATGAAGCAAAACAATATTAAGTTTGACTATGCTTGGTCCGGCTTAATGGCATATGCCTCACATTTCATGCCTTATGTAGGAAAGCTCAATGAACGTGAAGCAATTCTATCTGGCTTTGGTGGGCATGGAATGAATACTGCACCAATTGCTGGAAAACGAATGGCGTTATTTCTGAATGGTGACAAAAACATGTTGGATCCTTTTTTAGTAATTCCCAGAAGAAATGTTTTTGGTTTAATTGGGCGATTGGGAGCCGAGTTTGAATATCGAAGGTTAAGAGCGATAGATTATATTGCAGAAGCTTTGGGATAATAAAAAAAGTGGCTGGGGTGGTAGGATTCGAACCTACGGTACACGCTACCAAAAAGCGTTGCCTTACCGCTTGGCTACACCCCATTCCAATAGCTTATTTACGATGGAGATAGAAAAACATCAAGAGGCAAAGATCTTTATTCATTAATGAAATATAATTTTTTTAATAAATATTTTATTATATTTAGTTTTATAATTTATACTTCTGTTTACCGCTAATAGCGAAATCACATCAGATTTAAATTTTCTTTTTGTAATCTCCAGATAATCGGTCTAACTAAATATCACGCGACTCCGTAGCTCAACTGGATAGAGCAATTCACTTCTAATGAATAGGTTGAGGGTTCGAGTCCTTCCGGGGTCGCCATTAAAATAATAAGGTTTGTGATAGACTAGTTTCCCAAATGAGTGAGCTTTGACTTTTGAAAGTCTTGTGTAAGAGGAAGCTTTGTCGCCTGATGTAGTGGTTGAATGAATCCGATAAAAAAAATTAGTTACCGTGTTTCAAAATTTGGTTTAGTCGGAGCCATAAAATTAATTTTTGGCAAGTCATTAACTGGTCGACGAAGGGACATAATATTAGGGCTAGATGATCCAGCAGACCGTTTTACAAAAATTTATAAATCAAATCATTGGAACAGCTTAGAATCACGGAGTGGAGAAGGCTCAACTTTTGAGAACACAGAGAATATTCGGTTAGAGCTACCAAAGTTACTTAATAAATATCAAATAAATATTTTCTTAGATGTGCCCTGCGGAGATTTTAATTGGATGCGCTATGTTATGGAAGGCTCATCCATACAATATATTGGTGGAGATATTGTTCCAGACTTAATTAAAAGTAATAATCAGAGATATACTGACAAGAATATAAGCTTTATTAACTTAGATTTGACAAAAGGACCGCTGCCAACTGCTGACCTCATGTTATGTAGGGACTGTTTATTTCACCTGAGCTATGAAGATATCAAACGTACATTAGAGGTATTTTTATCATCTTCAGTCAATTACTTACTAACGACTTCGAGCGCAGCGCCAGAGGGCTCGCGCCTGACAAACACTAATATTATTACAGGGGATATGCGTAAATTAGATCTATTTGCGCCACCATTTAACCTTAGTTCGAGTGATGTAATGGAAGTTATTGAGGATTCTATGATAAGTTCGTCAATGAAGCGCTGGATGATCTTACTGAAAAAACCTACAGTTCAAAAAATGCTAGCTTCTATGAAAAACACAAAATATTAATTTAGCAATTGTTTAATAAAAATTCGGTTAAATGTGCCTAATCCTTTAAATTTTCTTTTTTATACTTTGTAATTTAACAGTGTTATTATCAGCGCCATCAAATTCGGTATTAATTTTTTTGCTTGTTTTTGCCCCTAAATTTTTTAACGATTCAACTTGAGAAATTACGTTCCCTTTTCCCTTGGAGAGTTGACTGAATGCCTGAGTATAAGAATCTTGTGCTTGATCTAGGCGTTCTCCGACACGCTCCATATTTTGTACAAATCCATAAACCTTATCATAAAGTTTACCAGCGCGATTAGCTATTAGTTCGGCGTTTTGGTTGCGCCTATCAACTGCCCAGACGTTCGCAATTGTTTTAAGGGCCATCATCAATGTTGTTGGGGTTGCAATGGTAATATTTCTTTCTAGAGCATGTTCGGTTAAAGTAGGATCTTCCCTCAGTGCTTCGGACAAAGCACCCTCAATTGGAACAAAAAGAATTACATAATCTACAGTGGAGTTCTCAGCTGTCTGGTATCCCTTTGCAGACAGTGAATTGATATGATTTTTAATTGAAGCCAGATGCCGTTTACGCGAAGCTAGTGCTTCCACGTCGGTATCAGCATTCACGGCCTCATTATAAGCTAAAAGAGAAACTTTACTGTCAATAACTAAACTTTTACCTCCTGGAATCCGAACTACCACATCTGGCCGTAATCTTTCACCGTTTACTCCTATTCTATGGGCCTGTGTTTCGTATTCCTCTCCGTTTCTAAGACCAGAACGTTCCAGTATATTTTCAAGAACCATTTCCCCCCAGGCGCCTTGTATTTGCGTATCACCTTTAAGTGCTTTTGTAAGAGAGATTGCTTCTTGGGATATTGCCTCTGAGCGTCTTGAAAGCTGTGAAATCTCTGTTTTCAAGCGCTCACGATCTTTTACTGTTTCCTCGTGAACCTGGCGCAATTCTTTCTCAAAATGCCCTACATGTTCTTTTAGCGGTGTAAGCGTCGCCTCTAGTTTTTCAATATTTGCTTTAGAGAAGCTTTCTCCTTGTGCCTTTAGGGCATTTTCTGCCAATTCCTTGAATTGAATTTCCATTTCACGCCTAACTTTAGTGAGCATCTCTATTTTTTCACTTGCCGCCTGATGTTCTGCTTCACTTTTGGCATGTATTTTGGTTATTGTATTTGAATGCTCGCGAAGCTGTGTATTTTGTTCATCAATTTTTTCTCGAAGATCTGATAGCTCGCCTTTTAGCCGCTCAATTTCCAGCTTTCGTTCTTCCGCTAATGCAGTAAATTTTGCCGCTTCTTCCTTCTTTTCAGATAATTCAGAGAAGATTTTGTCACCATAAGTATTTGGCTTTTCGGAAGGAGAGGGTTTTCCAAAACGCCTTAAAAATAAAAAAGCTATTACTCCAAAAACTAATAGAGATAAAAAGCCCAATAGGTTTTCCATTATCTGCTGTAACATGATGTCTCCGAATAATATTCATTGATTATTCTCATTCAAAAATCGCCTTATGTATATCATCACAATAGTCACCTGGAAATAGACAGAACAGGTTATTTTTAAGAAGTAGTTTAAGGTGGCCTCTATAAGAATTGAATTGAGTCCTTATTGTGCTAGACTTTATATTTACGAGTGGAGATAATGAAATGGTCGATAATTATATTTATTTTCGTTTTGTGGGTAACCCCAGTTGTGGCTTATGAGGTACCTGCTCCCATCTCTGTTGATTAACTTTATTATTTCCACGATACCGAGATTTCATAGATAGGACTTTTTGCATGAAGTATATTTTAACTGTATTGATATTCTTTTTTATTTCAGGTTGCGGCTTAAAGCCTTCTATAGACGATCCAAAACTATCGGACATGCAATTAAACTTGGAGAGTTTTTTGGTTGGTGACCTGGTAGCTTATGGTCAGTTTCAAGATGTGCTAGGGAATGTAAGCCGGCGCTTTACCGTAAACATGTTAGGTGAATGGGATGGTACGAACCTAAAGTTAACTGAAGACTTCCAATACGCTGATGGAACTACGGAGCAGCGAATTTGGTATCTAAAGAAGACTGGTGAGCATGCATGGAGCGGTACGGCAGACGGGGTTATCGGACAGGCCGAGGGTTTGGAAAGTGGCGACACTTTTTATTGGAATTATACAATCGATTTGCCGGTCCCAGACGGAACTATGCGTGTGACTTTTGATGATTATATGTGGCTCATATCTGAAGAAAGAATGCTAAATAAGGCTTACATGTCTAAGTTTGGAATGCCGTTGGGAGAAGTAACAATTATGTTTGAAAAATTATAGTTCTGGTCTCTGGTCAAATTTATGGATTTATCTAGAATTCGTCCTTAACTTTTTGATAGCCTTGCTTTAAGAACTTTTCATAACTTTGGGCATCGATGTTAGCTCCACAAATAATTAATCCAATTTTTTTACCAGCTAACTTCTTGCGTAAAGGCCAAATTGCTCCGGCAAGAACAGCACCAGCTGCTGGTTCTACTGCCAATTTACACTCCTCTTGCAATAGAGCCAAGCCAGCACAAATTTGATCATCTGTTACGGTCACAAACTGATCAACAAATTGTTTGCAAACAGAATAGCTAAAAGGAAGCGCCATGGGAGGTGCAAGACTATCGGCAATAGTATTGACTGAATCCAATGTCACTGGTTTTTCTAAGACCATCGATTGCGACATGCTATTTGCCCCAAGCGGTTCCACACCATAAACTTTGCACTTACTGTTCTTTAGTTTTACGGCCGCCGCTACCCCTGAGATAAGTCCGCCACCACCAACAGCCACAACTATCGCATCCAACTCAGTATAGTCTTCAATTAGTTCTAAACCGACACCGGCAGCGCCCAAGGTTGTATCAATTCCATCAAATGGGTGGATAAAGGTTCTCTTTTCTTCTCTTGTGAGTTTATCTGCTTCTGCAAAAGTGGCTACACCACCTTCTTTCATAATTATTTCTGCTCCAAAAGTTTTGGCAAGCGAAATACGAAATGGGTTTGCAGATGTCTGCATAACGACTTTAGCAGATAAATTTTCAACTTTTGCTGCCCAAGCTGCTGCAATTGCATGGTTTCCAGCACTTGCCGCTGTGATACCAAATTTTTTATCCTTCTCAGGAATTTGTTTTGCAACTGAAAGCGCACCTCTGGCTTTAAATGTTCCAGAATACTGAAAGCATTCAAGTTTCAGGTAGATCTCACTTGTTTTAATAAGGTCAATGAGCAGAGGCGATGTAAGTTTTACTGTGGGTGTGCGAACTATTGAGGAGGATAATTCTAAATAACGCTCTTCTAAAGAGCTGAGAGTGATGCTTTTAAAAATTAGGTCACCCAACTTGTTTCCCTTTCTCAATAAATTTTAGAAATGATGAAAACAAAACATACTCGTTCTATAAATTACTTAGAAACCCTAAACCCGTTTAAGCCTAGGGCACTATTACAGTACAGTCCATCATAGCTCATCGGTTCTGATAATATAAGCTATCAGTAAAATACCTGTAAGTACGCCAAAAAGTGCAGCGTATTTTAAAAACCATAAAACTTGGTCTATGGAAAAAATACTTAAAAAACATAGGATAAGGTATAGACAAGGAAAAAATAATGGTGCTTTTTTCCCCTTAAATTTTTCTTTTTTCTTTTTTCATTTAAATAACTTTTTCCAGATGCGCATGATGGATACTTAGCTTTTCGATCTCTATCACAATACGAGGATGTATGACGGCCTCTACTCGGCCGTCACTAAAGAAGATAATCTAAATTGAGAATTCAATGTGTACCGTCATCCTTAAGATAGATAATTAGACACAAGTTTTAGTTTATTCTTCCCCTGGCATTGGATAATCACCAGCAGTTCTAGCTGCGTTTAATGCCTTATCAATATCCATTTCTGGGAGAAGCAATAATTCATCCCATCCACCTGATAGCATCATGGTCGCGTGTAATCCTGAAGCAGTTTCGTAGGCATCAACCTCAACATCTGCAATAACATCGAAAGGACCCTGTAGATATGTCACACTGCCCAGTTTGCCACCCACTTTTTCAACCATTTTATTGACGGCTGAGACCCTAGTTGCATAGTTACTATTCATCATGCCTTGCATACCAGCTGCGCTATATGCTCCAAGAAAAAATACCTTCATATATATATCTCCAATATTGTATTACCAAAATGCACGGTGAAGCTGTAAAAATATTTTGTCAATCTACCTAGTTGCTGGACTTAGCCAATCAAACTAGAAAGTTTCTTCTTTAAGAATGACATCTAGGGTATCAATAATCATATTTATTCCCTCTAATTCTATTGATAGTGGAGGACGAATTTTTATTACATTATCCATTGGACCTTCACTACCAATTAAAATGCGGAAATCGCGCATACGATTTTTAACAAAAGTACAAAGCCGGGTATTTTCCTTCCCGTTTTCATCAATAAGCTCGATACCAACGAAAAGACCCATACCGCGCACGTCTCCTATTGAATTATATTTATTCTGAAGGTTTTTAAGCCCGGTTTTTAATTTCTCTCCCATCTTTCTTGCATTAGACTGTAGGGACTCATCTTCAACTATCTCAATCACCTCGTTGGCAATTGCACATGATAGAGTGGAACCTCCAAAAGTGGAAAAGAACTCAATTCCATTATCAAAATTATTCGCAATTTGTTTGGTTGTTGCCACAACGCCGATCGGATAGCCGTTCCCAATCGGTTTGCCAAGAACAACAATGTCTGGGCAGACTTTTTGGTATTCAAAACCAAAGTAGTGATTTCCAAGGCGTCCCAAGCCGGTTTGAACTTCGTCTGCTATGCAAACTCCGCCACTATCTCGTATTTGTCTGTAAACTTCTGCCAAATAACCCGGAGGGGTAATAATTTGTCCTCCAACTGAGGGGAAAGTTTCTGCAATGAAGCCGCACAAATTTTGATTTTTTGATTTAAGTTTTGCTATTGCTTGATTTATTTGGCCCGCAAATTTTTCCCCGCGATTGGGATCCTCTTTTTTGTAAGTACCTCTATAGTCGTCAGGTATTTCTACTAATTCAAGCCAGTCTGGCTGCCCTACGCCTCCAGGCTTATTAAATTTGTAGGCTGATATATCTATTGCACCTGTTGTATTTCCAAAATAACCATGATCCATGGTGATCATGCCTTTCGCTTTGGTATGCTCGCGTGCTAAACGAAGGGCCAACTCATTGGCCTCTGAACCTGAATTAACAAAGTAACATACTTTGAAAGTTTCTGGTAATTTTGACAGAATGCTCTCTGCTAAATCCGATTGTTTTGGATGTAGATATCTTGTGTTTGAGTTGAGCTTTTTAAGCTGTTCTAACGCTGCATTTCGTATTCTAGGATGGGAATGCCCCACATGAGGAACATTATTATAGGCATCCAAATACGGTCTTCCCCATTCATCAAATAGGTGAGTTTTCCAGCCTCTTAAAAACATAGCCGGTTCGTCATATGATAACCTCAAGTTACTTCCAAAACTTGCTTTGCGTTTAGCGAGTATTTCGGTTTTCTGTAGTGGTACGAATTCTACTTTCTCATTTGGTAAGTTCAAAATCGCAGCAGGGTTGGGGCATATAGCATTAAAGAAATCAAGGTCATCTGGATCTGCAACGCCTGGCCAGTCATTTTCGAGCCCATTAGTTGTTAAAGCAATTTGAAAATGTAAGTGAGGAGCCCAGCCACCATTTAAACTGTCGTCTCCCAGAAAGCAAAATTTTTGCCCTTTTTTAATTTCCAGACCAATTTTATAGTACTCAGGAAAATTTGGACTTAAGTGACCATATAAACTGTAAAAAACTCCATTATCGTCGGCTACATGTTTCAGTATGATCATCCCACCATAGTCAAGTGTATTTTTACGATTTTCTATAGCTACAATTTCACCATTCAGGGGTGCAAGAATGGGTGTTCCTTCTGGTGCAAAAATATCAACACCCAGATGCACAGTGCGCCTATTACTCGCCTTGTATGGTCCAATACGAAATTCTGGAGCAGTGTAGATTAGTCTTGGTTCATTATAATAACCTAAAAATATTTCATGCCCGTGTGTTGAGTCCGATCCAATTTTTTTTGCCTCTTGTTTTGATAGTTTGAATGGATTTTCTGGAATGGCTGAGTTTTCTACTGCGAGAGACACCAGCGGAGCATTCTGTAATGGCATTCCAATTAAATGGGCAAAATTTCCATGGTTTTTATTAATCCAAGATAGTATATTTCTTTCATTATATACTATTTCTTTACCACAAGCTTTCCTCAGCCGACACTTCAGAAGTTCTTGATTTATTTTATGGTTTTCCAAAAAATCCCAGGCAGGCTTTTGAGATATAGTGACATAAGGGTCATTTGGCATTTCTATTGCTATAATTGTAGAATTAACAACGCTGACAGCCAAGCGCATCAAAAGTAAGTCCCACACGATATCAATTTCATTTGTTGTAAGCGGGCACGTTTTATTGAACCCTGATACCAAAGCTACTAACAATTTTTCTGGGTTAGGAGTGTCTAAAACGATATATGCTCCTGCGATTGCCAGTTCACAAATACTCGGCGCAACACACATATCCCCGAAATCAATTATACCAGACAGTGTTTTTTTTTCGTCATACTCGCCAGAAATTAAAATGTTATAATCATTTGGGTCATTTTGAATGACTTGACGGTTGAATGACTTGAGTTGAGGTAAACATTTACTGAAATTCAGTGAAATTTTTTTAATTGTTTCATAGCGATCTTTATCCGTTATGCAATTTAGGTGCTCGTCTATCCATCCTGCTTGTAGGAGATTCCATTTAAAACTTCTGTTCAGTTTATCATTATCATAGCTGCTCAGAGCAGTGGTGGTTGCCCCTAGTGCCTCACCAATTTCTTCAATTAAATTCAATGGCTTTGAGCATAACTTAGCCAGACATTTTCCTGGAATATATTCTAGTACCCAAATAAATTGGATATTCCCAAAGTCATCAGCGACTTCGATACAGCTCTGTCCCTTAAGATTCAAAAAGACCTTTGGGGTACTTGATAACTTAGCAATTCCTTCTATGTGCTGCATTGCCGCAATTTGTGCCTCGACTAACCACTTTGGGCAGTTCTCACGCATTATTTTTAAAATTAAGGGTCTGCGGGATGAGCTAATCGCTAAAAAATTTAAATCGTATTCGCCGTCTAATTCACTTAACTTCGCTTTTACACCCCAATGTTTGTATAAAATCTGGGCCCAGTGTCCAGTACTGTCATTAATTTTTTTTTGAGTTGCCATTACTAAGCTTTCTCACAATCATATTTATTTAACGTTATTTTAGTTTGGCCATTTGAAGTAAAATTTTTACAAATTTTATTGATCCCATTGAATTTAACAGCCTAAATAAAAACTGTTTTAAAATCTAAATCAATCCCTAAGAAATAACTTAATAAAACAGCAAAGATCTAATTATTATAAACTTTGCTTCCTTATAAAAGACAACCATTTATGTGCATAATAAGAAAGCCTATTATCATTCAAAGTGCTAGCTGTTTGGATAATTGGGTGTAAGCAAAGGAGGCTTACTCAGTTTCCCTATCTGCATCGTCTTTGGGCCGCTTTAAATTTAAGAGGTTCCACCGAATTACAAGAGCAGCAATAGCTAAAAGTAAAATTGCACCGCTTTCATATAATAGGTCAATTGTGTTTATACCTTTACCCTGCAGAATAATTAATCTGCAGAGTGCCGTTATAGCTATAAAGATAGGAACGGTGATCGGAATTTTATGGAATTTGTAAAAGGCTGCTACCATTCCGAGGACCTCGGCATAAATAAATAGTAAAAGCAAATCCGTTAATGTGACCGCGCGCGTAGACAGGACGCTCACTATTTCAAAAATTACTGCGTAAGTAGTTAGAAAGGCTATAATAATCAGGAGTGTTTTCTCCATCAAGGTTATTATTTTGTACCAATCGAAAATATTTTTTAATTTCTCTTCCATGCAATTAAAATAGGCCTAAATACTGGAATGTCGAAAGTATTTATTTGTAATGCTCTTAATTTTGTAAATATATTTAAATACTAGCCAAAATAATCTGTTTTTTTGGGGGGTATAAAATCAAGATCATTAATGAAGTCTTAACTTTTACTACTGGGTTTTCCTGTTAAACAAATAGACAAAGATACGGTATATGGATTGATGGTCAAAAAATTTAAAATTACTCTAGCCCAACTAAACCCCACGGTCGGAGACCTTGATGGGAATTACGAGGCCGCTTTTAAAGCTTGGAAAAAAGCTAAAGAGGCAGGCAGTGATCTTGTGGCATTCACAGAATTATTTATTACCGGTTACAACACTCAAGACCTTATAAAGAAGCCTTCGTTTTACAACGTGGCACAAGGTAAAATTGAGCAACTGGCTAAAACTTGTGCGAAAGGACCTGCGATAGCAATTGGCGGTCCGGCGTACATCGAAAAAAAGCTCTACAATGCTTATTACATTTTAGTCGATGGAAAGGTTGGCAACGTTATTATGAAACATCATTTGCCTAATCAAAATGTTTTCGATGAAAAGAGAATTTTCGATGAGGGGGAAATTTCAGGACCTTATCAGATTGGTCCAATTAGAATTGGAAGTCCAATCTGTGAAGATGCTTGGCATACTGATGTATCGGAAACATTAGCGGAAACAGGTGCACAACTTTTACTCGTGCCCAATGGGTCTCCTTATTATAACGGGAAAAATGATGTCCGGTTAAACAAAATGGTCTCTAGGGTAGTGGAAACAAAGCTACCTTTAATTTACTTGAATATGGTTGGCGCACAAGATGATCAAGTTTTTGATGGGGGTACCTTCGCCCTAAACCGAGGCGGTGACTTAGCAATCAAACTACCCTTATTTGAAGAATGTTTGGAGCATATAGTTCTTGAGGAAACAGACGCAGGTTGGAGTATCATTAATGGCCATTTATCTACAGTGTCATGTGATAAAGAGTTAGATTATTATGCAATGGTAACGGGGCTCAAGGATTATTGCCGCAAATCAGGGTTTGAAAGGGTTGTACTCGGCCTCTCTGGAGGTATCGATAGTGCTCTAGTTGCTGTTATTGCTGCTGATGCATTGGGATCTAAAAATGTGCGGTCTATTATGCTGCCTTCTCCCTACACGTCTGACACTTCCTTAATTGATGCTGCTCATTTTATAGAAAATTTAGGATGCCACTCAGATACATTGTCAATAAGTAATAGTCTTAAATCAATTGAGGAAACTTTATCTCCCATGTTTGAGGGCCATGATACTGACCTTACCGAGGAAAACATTCAGTCTAGGCTTCGCGGATTATTACTGATGGCAGTCTCAAATAAGTTTGGTGAGATGCTATTAACAACTGGAAACAAATCAGAAGTGAGTGTCGGTTATTCGACAATCTATGGTGATATGGCGGGTGGATTTAACCCAATCAAAGACCTCTACAAAACGCGTGTATTTGAAATATCTAAATGGCGGAATCAAAATCATAGATCTTGGATGAAAGGCCCTTCAGGCATGATAATTCCTGAGAATATAATCACAAAAGCCCCGACAGCCGAATTGCGTCCCAATCAAAAGGACAGTGATAGCTTGCCTGACTATCCAGTTTTAGACGCGATTCTAACCATTTTGATTGATAAAGATGGATCAATGGAAGATTGTATAAAAAAGGGTTATGAAAAAGCTGACGTTATTAAGGTCGAAAAGCTAATTTATAGTAGTGAGTACAAGAGATTCCAATCAGCTCCCGGTACTCGTTTAACGCAACGCGCCTTTTGGCTAGATAGGCGTTATCCCATAGTAAATAAGTGGCGTACTAAAAGATAGTTTAATTTTATTTTTGCCTAAGCATAATGGTTCGTAGTATTAATAACATCATTTATGGTACGATAATTTGTTAATTTGATTAGGTTTTTAATTGGAACATCAAAGGCTGTGTCGAAAGTGTTTTATGCTTTTTAAAAAAGCTGAACGATGTCCGAGTTGTAATTCTCCGATATTTATTATCCACCCTGAACTGCTTTCTCTAAATATTGCGCACATGGATTGTGACTCTTTCTATGCCTCTGTTGAAAAAAGAGATCGTCCTGAGTTAATTGATAAGCCGGTTATAATTGGATGGGGGAGAAGAGGTGTTGTTTCAACTGCTTGCTACATTGCCCGTATTCGAGGGGTCCGTTCGGCAATGCCGATGTATCGTGCCCTAAAGTTATGTCCAGATGCAGTTATTATAAAGCCGAGAATGAAACTATATGCGGATATTAGCCTCCAAATACGCAAAATGATGCTTGAATTAACCCCTGCAGTTGAACCTATTTCCCTGGATGAGGCTTTCCTAGATTTAAGTGGCACTCAAAGGCTTCATAAAAAGCCAGCTGCGGTAGTCTTGGCCGAACTCACAAATAGAATGAAAAACGAACTTGGGTTAACTGGATCAATTGGATTATCTCACAACAAATTTTTGGCTAAAATCGCTTCAGATCTTAACAAACCGAGTGGGTTTTCCGTTATTGGTAAACTAGAGACAGAAAAGTTCTTATCCAATAAACCTGTGAATGTCTTGTGGGGTGTTGGCGCTGGAACTAAAGAGAAACTTGAAGCTATGGGTATCAAAACGCTTAGTGATATGTTGCGTTGGGATGACAGCGACTTTGTCAAAAAATTTGGAGCCTCTGGAAAACGTTTAAAAGCCTTAGCGTCTGGGAAAGATAATCGCCGTGTACTGGCTGAAAGATCGATAAAGTCAATTTCGAACGAAACAACGTTTGGACAAGATATTCTGCAGCAGGAGATTTTAATTGGTCACTTGTGGCGTATGTGTGAAAAAGTTTCTGACAGGGCAAAATCTCATGGCATAGCTGGGAAGGTTGGTGTGCTTAAGTTAAAAACCAGCCGACATGTATTGATTACTCGTCGGTTAACATTCAAAGAGCCCACTAATATTGCTGATCGGCTATTCAACTCATTAGAACTGCTATTAAAAAATGAAGTAAATGCGTTAAAGTTTAGGCTAATTGGTGTAGCATTAACGGATCTATGTGATGAAAGTTATGCTGATTTGACCGGTGATTTACTGGATCCGAATGCCCTCATTAGAAAAAAAGCAGAGCTTGCAAGTGATAAAATTCGTAAAAAGTTTGGTGCTAACGCGATTATAAAGGGTAGGAGCCTAAGATAAATCACTCCGCTGCAATCGAGGTTGTACAGGCGTGACTTTGAGAAAAAGTTCTCAATATATTAAATAGTTTATCTTTAAGCTTATGAAACTTTTCCAATTTCTGGATTTTACGTTCATCCATGTACAGTGATCGATCTATTTCTAGTTGGATCGCGTGTCGGTTAAACGCAGGTCTTCCATATTTTTGTACGATGTAGGCTCCTGAGAATGGAATATTTCGGCTAGCACGAAGGCCATTATTAGCAACTAACATTATTAAATCGTTTATTATTTCGGGCGAACAAGTAGCTCCAAATCTATCTCCCAGCACTATTTGGCTAGTACGAAAACTAGAAGAAGCATTCAAGATTGCTTCGTGAGGCATGGAATGTGCGTCTATCAAAATAGAATAGCCAAATTGTATATAGGCTCTATCCAGCAATTCTGTAAGTTTCGAATGATAAGGATCCCAGAAATTTTCCAATCTTTCAAACGCCGCTTCTTTTGATAGTTTTCCCGAGTAAATTTCTTTTCCATTGGCAACTACTCTGGGGATAACTCCCAATCCCGACATCACGCGAGGGTTTTGTCCGTTCGGCTTAATTCCTTCAATAATTGCAGGGTCAAGTTCGTTTCTTGCTCTATTAAGGTCTACGAACGCTCGGGGGATTTCAGAACAAATCAAGGGAATGCCCAAGGTTGGAGCGAAGTCCATCAATTCATCTACAAATGCGTCTTCAGAACTTCGAAGTGTTATGGGGTCGAGTATCGATTGCTTATCCAACGAAGATCTATAGTTGCGGCCTGAATGTGGAGAAGCAACCACTATGCCGGATTGTAAATCCACAGGATCTTCCAGCTTATACGATTTCGTTTGTAAACTATGATACTTCATAAATAGATCTTAGCTCTAAAATTTTGAATCGAAAACCCCTTGAACAAAGTTGTAAAAGTTTTTATAGACTTCCAACCGGCGCGGGATCCTCGGTCGCATTTTTGGGCGGTTAGCTCAGCGGTAGAGCACTACGTTGACATCGTAGGGGTCACTGGTTCGAACCCAGTACCGCCCACCACAAAATGCCCATGAGGATGGGTAAAATTGGCGCTTTTGCGTCTAGATTGCAGGAGAAGCCTTATGAAGGTTAAAAATTCACTTCGCTCTTTGAAGCAGCGTCATCGTGATTGCCGTGTGGTGAGGCGTAAAGGTCGTGTTTATGTAATTAATAAGACACAGCGACGTTTCAAAGCGCGTCAGGGCTAAACTTATACTGATTTAATCTCTTCAAGTATTTTTTCTGCAGCTAGTCTTTTGTTTTCTGCAGCAACGATTGGGCGACCCACAACTATATGGTTGGCTCCGTTCAATATGGCCTCAAAGGGGGTGGAAACTCGTTTTTGATCTCCAGATTCTGCACCTTTCGGTCTAATGCCAGGCGTAACAATTAGTTTATTCCTTGAATTTGATAGTTTGCGAATTGCCCTAGACTCTTGTGGAGATGCTATAACGCCATCAGCACCAGCTTCGAAAGCTCGTGACGCCCTTTCCGAAACTAAATCGATGACCTCACCATCTTTAATCAAGGAGTCATCCAAATCTTGTCTGTCTAATGATGTTAGAATAGTCACAGCAAGTATTTTTAAATTAGAATCCGCCGCTCCGTTCTTGGCAGCAGCTACAACACTTGGGTCTCCATGGACTGTTAGAAAATCTATATCAAATTTTGATATTCCCTTTACTGCAGCTTCAATTGTAGTGCTTATATCAAATAATTTCATATCCAGAAAAATGCGTTTTCCATATTCAGCTTTTAATTCATTCGCAAGAGCAAGGCCGCCTGAAGTCAGCATTCCTAAACCGATTTTGTAAAATGAGACAGATGTATCTAATTGCTTAACCAACTCTAACCCTGTGATTACATTTGGGACATCTAATGCAACAATTAGTCTATCATCTGGCATATTTATTTCTTTCAATAATTAATTAATTTGCCGTTATCTATATGTGAATAAGAATGGTCAACCATTTCATTATTTTTATTTAAGGATAGAGTAAACTCGTAAGTAGGGTTCTTGAAAAATACAATGTGCCTAACCACATCTAACGTGAGGCCAAGCTAGATTTTGCTTAATATGAGGAGATCTAAAGCAATTGGCGCTTTAAAAGGAGTTTGAGATGAATTTAGAAAAATTCACTGAGCGTTCGCGAGAAATTATACAATTAGCGCAATCGGCTGCTTTAGCTGCAGAGCATCAGCGGATCTTGCCTCAACATCTTCTGAAAGCCATTCTTGACGATCAGCAAGAGTTCGCAAAAAATCTTCTCAAAAAAATTAGTGTGGACTTGCGACAGTTATTGGTTGATCTCGACCTTTCTCTGAAAAAAATTCCAAGAATAAAGTCTGAAAATTCACAAATGTTCTATGATGCGCAAACGTTACGTGTTTTGGAGAAAGCACAGAAGCTTGCAAAAGAAAACTCGGACAAATTTGTATCTGTGGAACGAATTTTTTGTGCCTTAGCCTCAGTAAAATCAGATGCTAAAAATATTTTAGATAGATCAGGAGCCACTTTGTCTGCCTTGGAAATTGCAATTTGTGACTTCAGAAAAGGTCGAAAAGCTGAGAGTGTAAATGCTGAGGATGGTTTTGATGCTTTAAGAAAATATACTCAAGACCTCACGCAAGCTGCTAAAGAGGGCAAGATAGATCCAATCATTGGCCGCGATGATGAAATTAGGCGATCTATGCAGGTTTTAAGCAGGCGAACAAAGAATAATCCAGTTTTAATAGGGGATCCCGGTGTTGGTAAGACGGCAATAGCAGAGGGAATGGCTCTAAGAATAATAAATGGAGACGTGCCAGAAAGTTTGAAAAGTAAAAAACTTTTAGCACTAGATATGGGGGCATTAATAGCAGGCGCAAAATTTAGGGGTGAATTTGAAGAGCGTTTAAAAGCTATACTAAATGAGATATCTGCTGCATTGGGTGAAGTCATACTTTTTGTTGATGAAATGCACATGTTAGTTGGTGCTGGAAAAACCGATGGAGCTATGGATGCGGCTAATTTAATTAAGCCAGCTTTAGCAAGAGGTGAGCTACACTGTATTGGTGCAACCACGTTGGATGAGTACCGAAAGTATGTTGAGAAGGACGCGGCATTAGCGCGTAGGTTCCAACCTGTCGTTATTGCTGAACCAACAGTGAAAGATACCATATCTATCCTACGTGGGATTAAAGAAAAATATGAACTTCATCACGGTGTTAGAATTACAGACGGCGCTTTGGTGGCAGCAGCTACACTATCGAATAGATATATCACCGATAGGTTTTTACCTGATAAGGCAATTGACTTAGTGGATGAGGCTGCAAGTCGACTGAGAATGGAAGTCGATAGTAAGCCTGAAGATCTCGATGCATTAGACAGAGAAATAATGCAAAATCAAATAGAAATTGAAGCACTCAGGTTAGAAAATGACAAGGCATCAATGGAAAGATTAGTGCGGCTTGAGGAAGATCTTGCCGTTTTAAAAGAAAATAGCTCATTTCTTACTTTGCAGTGGCAATCTGAACGGGACAAAATGGCAAATGCAAGGGAAATAAAAGAAAAATTAGAAATCTTGAGAGCAGACCTTGACGCTGCAAAACGTGATGGAAATTTGGCAAAGGCTGGTGAATTATCTTACGGTATAATTCCTCAATTGGAAAAAGAATTGGATCTAGTGGAAGTTGACGATGGAGAAGGCCAGATTGTCAAGGAAGCTGTTGCTTTGGAGCAAATTGCTCAAGTTGTTGAGCGTTGGACTGGTGTTCCAACTTCTAAAATGCTCGAAGGTGAAAGAGAAAAGTTGCTCAAAATGGAAGATCAGCTTGAAGCCAGAGTTGTTGGCCAAGCGGAAGCCGTTCGAGCTTTGTCTAATGCTGTAAGAAGAGCGCGAGCAGGCCTAAACGACGAAAATCAACCATTGGGTTCGTTTCTGTTTTTAGGACCTACTGGCGTTGGTAAAACAGAACTGACAAAAGCAATAGCAGAATTCTTGTTTGACGACGATAATGCTATGGTTCGCGTTGATATGTCGGAATATATGGAGAAACATTCTGTATCAAGATTAATTGGTGCACCTCCTGGGTATGTTGGATATGACGAAGGGGGCGTATTGACAGAGGCAGTTCGGCGAAGACCTTATCAACTAGTTCTTTTTGATGAAGTAGAAAAGGCTCACCCAGATGTATTCAATATTCTTTTGCAAGTGTTGGATGACGGTATTTTGACTGATGGTCATGGGCGAGTTGTGGATTTCAAGCAGACGATAATTATGCTCACATCAAACTTAGGCTCACAGGGCTTAAATGATCCGAGCGCTGCAAAAAATATTGAAGTAGCAAGAGAAAATGTTATGGCTGCAGTACAATCTCATTTTAAGCCAGAATTTCTTAATAGGCTGGACGAAACGATAATTTTCAATCGATTATCAAAAGAGCACATGTCTAGAATTGTAGATATTCAGCTCGATATACTGCGGGACCGCATCTCTTCACTCAATTTAAAAATTAAGTTGGAGCAGGATGCGATAGATTGGATCGCCGAAAAAGGGTATGATCCTGTATATGGTGCAAGACCGTTGAAACGTGTAATTCAAAATAATCTACAAAATCCGATAGCAGAATTGATACTTGCTGGAAAGCTGTTGGATGGTGATGTGATCAAGGTCACGAATGGGCCAGATGGTTTGCTTGTAGGTGATTATGCATCCATCAACCATGACACTACACTAGATTCAGTAGTTCTTCACTAGAATCGGAACTTTTAAAAAAGAGTTACGCTAGTACATAGAGCAATTAAGTCTATATTTTTATTGGGAATTTATCATCAAATCCAATTTCATGAACAAAATTATTAAGATTTTTGATTAAAAATTGCTTTTTTACTAAATTAGGGCTTGCGACTCTAATTCATAGTGTCTAGAAGCCGAACACTGACCTAAATTAATTTTGAAGTCAGGCGCTCAAAGATCTAAAGATTTGCGAGTGTTTAATCTAGGTTATTAGGGCGGTTTGGTGCTGAATTTTTTAGCGAAATCGTTTTTTGTGTCTGGAACGTTATTTGACATTGATAAAACACTGAAGAGATATGCGGGCAGTTTGGTTCGTTGATCGATGGATCAGCCTTTGCATATCGCGCTACTAGAATGAAAATTCGATAATGTAGTGTCAGCTTCACTGTTTGTCGGCTTTCGGTATCTTTTGATACTGATGCAACAAACAGTTTTGATTGGTTTGAACAACCAAACAAGTGATGTGCAGAGGTTCGAACGTCAAGGACAGCATAGTGATATGCTTTCAACTTGAGAGTTTGATCCTGGCTCAGAACGAACGCTGGCGGCAGGCCTTATACATGCAAGT